>Ga0308157_10001423_pt1 | contig 49669 bp, 44 predicted proteins | sample PhyBR1_FD_201035 | JGI IMG/M metagenome (GOLD analysis project Ga0308157, IMG submission 201035) | Phyllosphere microbial communities from UC Gill Tract Community Farm, Albany, California, United States - DLSLB.R1 | ecosystem: Host-associated > Plants > Phyllosphere > Unclassified | place: USA...
CATGAGGCGCAGCGACGCCGTGGTCGCCGCGTCGTTGCGCAGCTGGCCCTTCTCGACCGTGGTCTCGGCCTCGTACTGCGTCGTCTCGATCTCGTCGAGACCGTACGCCGCCCGCGTGGCATCGACGTTCTTCTGGTAGAACTCGCTCTGCAGCGCCCGCTCATTCGGTGTGACCTGGAAGGTCTGCACGCCCCACGGCAGCGCAATCGTGATGACGAGCGAGGTGACGATCAGAAGCCCCGTCGCGACGAGCGGGTAGCGCCACTTGCCGATGAACGCGGTCACGAGGAACAGGATCGCCACGAGCGCCGCGACGATCGAGAGGATCGTCTGCCCGGGGATCAGGGCGTTCGCCGCCACGTAGTCAGGACCGGTGATGCGCCCGCGCTCCGAGACGAGCGAGGCGAAGCGGTCGAGCCAGATGCTCACGGCCTGCAGCAGCAGGTAGACACCCGCGATGATCGCGACCTGGATGCGTGCGGGCTTCGAGATGCTCATCTCGCCCTGACCGACGCGCACGGATCCGTACAGGTACGTCACCAGCGCCGTGACGAGCAGCGAGATCAGCACGACCGCCGAGGCGAAGCCGACGAGGCCCTGGTAGAAGGGCAGGTCGAACATGTAGAACGACGTATCGAGGCCGAACTGCGCGTCGGTCTCGCCCGAGGCGACGCCGTTGAGCCACATCCACGTGGTCTCCCACTGCGTCGAGGCCGCGAATCCGGCGAAGAAGCCGAACAGCACGGGGATCCCCCACATCGCGAGCCGGCGCAGCGGCTCGACGACCTCCTGGTACCGATCGAGCTGCGAGCTCAAGCGAGCGTAGACCGGGCGCAGCCGGTACGCGAGCAGGATCGACAGCCATACCGGAACAGCCATGCCGATGAAGCCGATCACGAACATCACGACACGCGCGATCCACTGCGTCGTGAGCACAGACCCGAAGTCGAGCTGGCGGTACCAGAGCAACTCGGTGTAGAGGCTCGCGAGCCCGAAGAGAACTGCGATGAGGACCGCGATGATCGCAACGGTCGCGATCACGATCCGTCGGGTCGGGGAAGCGGATGTGGCCGCGGACTGCGCTTGGTTATTGGTCACCACACCATCCTATGAGCGCTTCCTATGTGGTGGCGCAGGACGGCAGATTCGATTCCTCGCCCTGAGCGATCGCCTCGACCGCTGCGACCGCGTCTTCGAGCGTCTCGATCCTCACGACCTGCAGGCCCGACGGCACGTGGCCGACGACCTCATCGCAGTTCGCTGCGGGAGCGAGGAAGAATTCGTTGCCGGCGCCGCTCGCGCCGTAGAGCTTCTGGCGGATGCCGCCGATCGGCCCGACGTCGCCCTCGGCCGTGATCGTGCCGGTGCCGGCGATGTGCTCGCCGCCCGTCATCTCCCCCGGTGTGAGTGTGTCGATGATGCCCAGCGCGAACATGGTGCCGGCGCTCGGTCCGCCGACGTCGTTCAGCTGGATCGAGATGTCGATCGGATTGACATAGCTGACGGAGAGCAGCGTGCCGATCGCCCAACTGCCGTCGTCGAGCTGTTCGGGATCGACCTCGACGTCGGTCTGCTCGCCGTCGCGTTCGAGCGTGAGCACGACCGCGTCGCCGCTCGAGGCCGCGATCGCCGCGCGCAGTTGCGCGACATCCTCCATCGCGGCCCCGTCGACCGCGCGGATCAGATCGCCTTCGTGCACGGCCCCCTCGGACGGCGACCCCTCGGTCAGCGACACGACACGGATGTCGGCGGGCACGTCGTACCCGAGCAGGCGCAACGCCGCCGCTTCCGCCTCGCTCTGCGAATCGGTCATCGCGGCCTGGTTCTGCGCGTCGCGCTGCTCGCTCGTCTGCCCCTCCGGGAACACCGCATCGATCGGGATGATCGCGCGCGCCCCGTCGAACCACGCCGACGCCAGCTCGATCCAGGACAGCGGATGCTCGCGATTGCCGACGACCTCGACGGTGGTGAGCGACAGCGAGCCGGATGTCTCGTGGCCCTCGCCGTCCGGAACCTCGATGAGCGGCACCTCCTCGCCCTCCGCGTCCTCCACCGACCCGATCGTGTTGTAGACGGGACCGGGGCGCTGCAGAACGTAGTCCGTCGGCAAGAAGCTCATGACGAGCAGCGCGACGAGAGCGACGACGAGAGCGACGGACCCCGCGACAACGCGACGCGGCCAGGGGCGCGATTCCTGTGGGATCTCCGACAACGCGGCTCGCCTCTCTCGTCATGGGCCGGGGCGGCCCCAGAGAGGTTAGCGTAGTTGCTGTACCCACAAGGCAGGCTGAGCACCGCGGAAAGGCGGCTCTCGTGAGCGACGACAACACCCCGGACGACGACTTCCAGGAGATGCTCCGCCGAATGCTCGGCGGCGAGGGGGCCGAACAGCTGCAGAACATGGGCGTCGACCCGGCGCAGATGCAGCAGATGATGTTCGCCCTTCAGCAGGCGATGACGTCCTCTGGCGACGAAGGCATCTCGTGGGACGCGGCGAAGACCGGCGCCCTGCACATGGCCAACCAGGACGGCACATCGATCAGCTCGCGCGAGCGCGCAGACCTCGACCAGGCTTTTCAGCTCGCGGACCTGTGGCTCGGCGAAGCGACGACGCTCCCCACCACCGGCGAGGCGCCGACGGTGCTCACCCGCGGCATGTGGGTCGAGCAGACCCTGCCCGTCTGGCAGGAGCTGGCCGAGCCGGTCGCGACGAGCGTCGCCGACGCCCTGACGAGCGCGCTGGACCAACAGGCGCCCGAAGAGATGCAGGGCATGATCCAGGGCGCAAGCCGCATGCTGCGCCAGATCGGCGGCACGCTGTTCGCGACCCAGCTCGGCCAGGTGGTCGGCAAGCTCTCGAAGGAGGTCGTCTCGGGCGGCGACGTCGGGCTTCCCATCCTCCCCACGGGCACCGCAGCGATCGTGCCTCAGAACTTCGCGGATCTCGGCGAGGGCCTCGGCATTCCCGACGACCAGCTCGCCCTCTACTTCGCGGCGCGCGAGCTCGCGCACGCGCGGCTGTTCAAGCATGCGAAGTGGCTGCGCCTGCACGTCATGAGCCAGGTCACCGACTATGCGCGCGGGATCCACGTCGACACCCAGGTGCTCGAGGACCTCGCCGAGCGCTTCGACCCGTCGAACCCCGCTGAGCTGCAGGAGGCCCTGCAGTCCGGTGCCCTGCTCCCCCAGCAGTCCGAGGCGCAGCAGACCGCACTGGCGCGGCTGGAGACGATGCTCGCCCTCATCGAGGGATGGGTCGACGTGGTGGCCGCCGACGCAACGAGCCGCGTGCCGAGCCTCGATCGGATCGCGGAGGCCACGCGCCGCCGACGCGCGGTCGGCGGACCGGCCCAGGACGCCCTCGCCGCGCTCGTCGGCCTGCAGCTCAAGCCGCGCCGCCTGCGAGAGGCCGCATCGATGTGGCGCGCGGTCGGCGATGCCGTCGGCGCCGAAGCGCGCGATGCGCTGTGGGACTATCCCGACCTCGTGCCCGGGGCATCCGACATCGACGACCCGTCGGCGCTCATCGCCCGTCTGGAGGCAGCCGCCCGAGGCGACGAGGCGCCCCGCGACGAGATGGACGACGCACTCGCGCAGCTGCTCGCCGAAGCCGAAGACGGCGACACGGGCGACGACGGTGACGAGGGCGCGGGCCCGGAGGGTCCGGAGGGTCCGGAGGGTCCGAAGCCCGTGTGATGCGTCATCCACACGGCGGATTCTCGAGATCGCCCTGTGGATAACTCGGGGTGCGGGGGCGCGGCACGGCAGAATCGGGCCATGCCGATGATCGAGCTCGACCCCGCGCTTCCTGTGCTCTGGCGCGATGCGCGCTCCGTGCAGGTCGGCGTGCGCCCGGCGGTCGTCGTGCTCGACGACCCCGCGCGCTGGCAGCTTCTTCTGCTCGAGGCCCTCGAGAGCGGCATCCCGGCCGGCCGGATCGCGGGCGTCGCATCCGCATTGGGCGCCGCTGCGGACGAAGCGGCCGCGTTCGTGACGACGCTCGGCCCCGCCCTGCGCGAGGTCGCCGCACCCCGCGAGATCTCGCTCGTCACGTCGGACCGCGTGCCGCACGACGCCGTGCTCGGCGTGTTCGATGGGCTGCGCGACGCCGGATTCCGGGCGGTGCGCCGCACCGCCGTCGAAGCCGCCTCAGGCGGCGCCGCTGTCCTGCTCAGCCGCGAAGTCATGCCGCCGCACCTCGCGCGCGAGGTCATGAGCGCCGACGTGCCGCATCTGCCCATCGCCCTCGGGGCTCGGCGCGCGAGCGTCGGCCCCTTCGTCCTCCCGGGCGAGACCGCCTGCCTGTCGTGCCTCTGGGAGCACGAGAAGAGCCGCGACCCGGCGTGGCCGATGATCGCCACCCAGCTCGCGTCCCGCGGGGCGAGCGCCGAGCCCACCCGCACGCTCGGCGCACTCGCCGCCTCGCTCATCCCCCGCGTCGCGGCGGCGGTCGATGAGCGCTCCGCGCGCACGAGATCCGTCGTCCTCAGCCTCGACGGGCGGAACCGGTGGCGCTCGCACCGGCCTCACGAAGCGTGTCTGTGCCGATCTCCGCGAGAAAACGAGACGCGCGTCGTGTCGCTCGCCCGCCCTGCGACCACGACACTTCGAGGCGCCGCTCGGCTCGGGTGATGCCGACGTAGGCGAGGCGCCGCTCCTCGTCGATCCCGTCGAGAGTCGTGGCATACGAGATCGGCAGCAGCCCCTCCGATACCCCTGCGAGGAACACCGTCGGCCATTCGAGGCCCTTCGCCGCATGCAGCGTTGCGAGCGTGACCGTCGTGAGGGCCGGCTCGTGCTGGTCCTTCGCCCGCGCCAGCAGCTCGTCGGCGAAGCCGCGCATCGTCGATCCGTCGGCAGCCTCCTCGGCGAGGCGCAGGATCGCCTGCCGCGCCTCCCACGCGGCTCGGCGCGCCCCGCCCGCGTCCGGCGCTTCGTCGGTGTGGCCGAGCCCGCGCAGCACGTCGCGCACGGCGCTCGAGAAGCTCAGGTCGCTCGGTGCGACCGCCGCCGCTCGGATCGCGAGAATCGCCTGACGCACTTCCGGCATGTCGAAGAACCGTGTACCGCCGAGCGCGCTCGTCGGAATCTGGTGCCGTGCGAGCGCCTCGGACAGTGCCGCGGATTGCGCATGTGAGCGGTACAGCACCGCGATGTCGCCGGGCATCGACCCGTCGTCGAGGAGCGCACGGATCCGCCCGGCGATGCCGTTCGCCTCGGCGAGATCGTCGTGGTACGCGGTCACCGTCGGGCACGGGCCGTCTGCGTCTTCCTCCGCCGCGACCAACCGCAGCGCGCCGGGCCGATCGCGCATGAGCGCATTGGCCACCCCCAGAACGGGCGGGGCCGAGCGATAATTGCGCTCGAGACGCACGATCGTGCTGTCCGGATAGGTGCGCCCGAAGTCGAGCAGGAACGACGCGTCCGCACCTGTGAAGGAGTAGATGGTCTGGCTTGCGTCGCCGACGACGCAGAGGTCGCGCCTCGTGCCGAGCCACAGCTCGAGCAGACGGTTCTGCAGGGCAGAGACGTCCTGGTACTCATCGACGGTGAAATGCCGGTACTGCTCGCGCACTGCCCCGGCGACCTTCGGCTCCGACTCGATCATGCCGGCACAGGCGAGCAGCACATCCTCGAAGTCGAGCTGACGCCGCTCGTCCTTGAGCTTCTCGTACGCCGCCATGAGGTCGACGAGCGCCGACGCCGACACCGCCCCCACGCTGCGCCCGAGTTCCGCGAAGTCATCGATCGAGCGCATCGTGACTTTGCGCCACTCGATCTGCGCCGCGATGTCGCGCAGCGTGTTCGTGTCGGGCCGGAGACGCACCGAATCGGCCGCGTGCGCGAGCAGGCGCACCTTGTTGTCGACGATCTTCGGCGCGGTGTCGCCCGCGACGGTCGGCCAGAAGTAGTTGAGCTGCGCGAGCGCGGCCGCATGGAACGTCTTCGCCTGCACGCCCACGACGCCCATCGCGCGCAGCCGACCGCGCAGCTCGCCCGCTGCTTTCGAGGTGAAGGTCAGGGCGAGCACACGGTTCGGCGTGTACGTGCCCTCTTCCACCCCGTACGCGATGCGATGCGTGATGACGCGGGTCTTGCCGGTGCCGGCGCCCGCGAGCACCGCGACCGGGCCCCGCACGATCTCGGCGGCCCGGCGCTGCTCCGGGTCGAGGGAGTCGAGCGCGCTCACGACGCCGGGGCCTCCGCTTCGTCGCACCACGCGCGGATCAGCTGGTGCGCGACCGAGATCCCCCCGGGAATCCGCACCTCGAGCTCGCCGGCAAGGCCCCGACGGATCTCGTCGCGGGTGAACCAGCGCGTCTCGATGATCTCTTCGCCATCGGGACGCACGGCGTCCTCATCGACGGCCGTGGCCTCGAACCCGAGCATGAGCGAGCGCGGATACGGCCAGGCCTGCGACGCGACGTAGCGCACGTCGCGCACGCTCACCCCCGCCTCTTCGAAGAGCTCGCGGTGGATGGCCGACTCGGCCGACTCACCGGCCTCGACGAAGCCGGCGAAGCACGAGAACATCCTGCCCTGCCACATCGCGTTCGCGCCCAGCAGCAGGCGCTGACGATCGGCGCTCGTGACCGCGACGATCACCGCCGGATCGGTGCGCGGGAAGTGCTCGCTGCTGCACACCGGGCACCAGCGCGCCCAGCCGCCCATGCGCTGCTCGGTCTGTGTGCCGCACGCCGGGCAGAACGGTGCGCCGGCGAGCCAGCGGCCGAGCGCGACAGCGCTCATGCCGAGCTGCACCTCGTCGGCGGTCATCCCCGCTGCGGCGTCGCGGAACGCCGCCCATGTTCCTGCCGGAGCCTCGGCATCGCGGTCGGCGAGCGCCGCGAGCAGCACCCCGGAGCCGCTCGGGCTCCGGCCGAGGAACGCCCAGCAGGCGTCTCCGATCCGGTCGGGAGCGGTGAACGCGAACGATCCGTCCGACACCGGGATCCGGTCTCCCGACACCGCGATCACGAGCGTCCGCTCGTCTGCCCGAAGCCTGTCGATGAGGCCTTCGGCAGGGCGCTCGTCGGCGCTGATATCGATCGGAACGGCAGCGGATGCGGTCATCGACTCCCTCTCTGCGGGGCGTGGCGGGGCGGGGCGCACTGGTGCGCCGCCTAGTCTGGGCGGCATGGCACGAACCACCCTCACTCTAGCCGCGGCCGCGTCGGCGGCACTGCCGGACGCCGCGATCCGGTCGACACGGCGCCTCACCGCAGACGGCTCGGGCCGGTTCGATGCCGCACTCATCACGCTCGACGACGGCGAGAAGCTCGTCGTGCGGATCCCCACATCGACCGAGATCGCCGCCGAGATCGACAGCGAGCTCGTCGCCCTGCGCGCTCTGACGGCCGGCGCGCGCGCATACCTGGGCTTCGATGCTCCCGACGTGCGCGGGACGGCTGGGATCGGCGACTCGCGCGTCGTCGTGATGACGTATCTTCCCGGCTATCAGGTCGAGGCCGCTCACATTCCCGCGGGGCGGGGCGTCGCCGGTGAGATCGGTGCCGCGATCGCGCGCGTGCACGGCCTGCCGCCCTCGGTCGTGCGCAGCGCGGGTCTCCCCGAGCGCTCGCCCGCCGAGGCCCGCACGGGCCTCGATCGGCTGCTCGACGCGATCGGCCGGTCGGGGCGCGTTCCCGTTCGACTCATGGTGCGATGGCGCGAGGCGGTCGAAGACGACCGGCTCTGGGGTTACGAGCGGGTCGTCGTGCTCGGCGGCGCGCAGGCCACCTCGTTCGTGCTCCAGGACGACGCCGACGATGTTCCCCGTGTGACGGGCGTGCTCGATTGGCAGGGGCTGTCGATCGGCGATCCTGCGCTCGATCTGCACTGGACCGCGGGCGCGGCGGATGGTGCGGAGGATGTGTTCCGCGGGTACGGCGACGCGGTCGTGCGCTCACCCGACGCGGCACTGCGCGTGCGGGCGCGGCTGCACGCCGAACTCGAGTTCGCCCGCTGGCTGCTGCACGGCATCGAGGCGCACCGCGACGACATCGTCGACGACGCGGCCGCACTGCTCGACTCCCTCTCCGCGGGGCTCGCCGACGACGATCTGATGGCCGACCTTCCGGCGCGCGATCGCGCCGACGTCAGCGAGGCGATCGCGCTGCTCGACCGCATGCCGACGACGACGCCGAACGGATCGGACACGTCGATGCACACCGACCAGTTCGATCCCGACGAACTGCGGCTGCATGGCGAGGAGTCGTGGGATGCTGCGCCTCCCCGCACGACCTCTTCAGACGACGCGACCATGCCGGTCGACGATGCCACGCAGCCCGTCGAGATCGATGAGAAGGATCGGGGCGCGGCTCCGTAATGCGCAGGCGACGCTAGTGCGTTCGCGCCGCGCGCCAGCGCGCGATGAGCTCGTGCTCCTCCATCGCACGCTCATCGCGCAGCACGAGCTCGTCGGCGACATAGAACAGCGCGACGTCGATCTGATCGAGCGGCACGCCGTGGCGGCGGTGATAGGCGAGGCGGTACAGCGCCAGCTGCAGCATGCGGTCGCCGCGCTCGGCCGGAGTGCGCGGCGCCTTCCCCGTCTTCCAGTCGACGATCTCGATCCTGCCGCCCCGACGGTACACCGCATCGAGCTTGCAGATCATGATGTGGGGCGGCTCGCCCTCGTCGAGCGTCAGTGGGAAATCGACCTCGGTCTCGACCTCGATCGGCTGCAGGTCGGCCCACTCGCTGCGCTCGAACTTCTCGCGCAGCTCGGCGAGGTCGCGCGCATCGTCGTCGCTCGCGCGCATCGGCCCCGCCCATTCCTCGCCGTCGTCGATGTCCCAGAGCGCATCGTCGATCGAGGCGGCGCCGCCGGTGAGCCCGGAACGCTGCTCGACCCACTGGTGGAAGAGCGTGCCCAGGCGCGTCTGCCGATACGGCCGCTCGGGCATCGGGCGCGCGAGCGCCGAGATCGTCTCGTCGAACCCGACGACGTAGTCCTTGAACTTCGAGGCCGGCACGCGCGTCGGCACCGGCATCGCGCGCGCCGCGTCACGCTGCGCCCGTTCATCGAGCAGCCGTTTGAGCTCCGGTGACGGCTCGACGGGTGCGGCTCGGCGCACGGCGTCGGCGGCGGCGACGACCCGCGCGCGCCGGGCACCCAGCGCATCGAGGGGCCATGAGAGGGTCGCACCCTCCCCCGCATACGGATTCTCGTCGTCGTAGGCCTTCGTCTCGGAGTTCTTCGTCATCTCCGGCAGCGGATCTCTGCCGAGCGCCTCGAGGATCTCGACGAGGTACTCGCCGGGGTTGCGCGGAGCGGCCTGCCCCGCCCAATACGATCCCGTGAGCAGGAGGTGCCGTTTGGCACGCGTGACGGCGACGTAAGCGAGACGGCGCTCTTCGTCGGCGTGGTGATCGCGGTTGCCCTGCTCGTACGCGTCGAACGCCGCCTTCAGCTGCTTCGTCTCGGCCCGGCGCGCTTTGTCGTCGGGGATGACAGCCGGCGCCGCCCAATCGAACGCGGGCAGGGCGGCCGCGTCGCCGCGGAACGCATTGGGCAGGTTGCCGAGGCGGAAGCCGCCCGCCTTGTTCTTGATCGCCCCGGGGAACTCGTTCGCGACCATGCGCACGACGGCGACCGCGTTCCACTCGAGCCCCTTGGAGCCGTGGACGGTGAGCAGCTGCACCACGCCCGGCTCGGGCGCCTCGGTGCGCGGCGCCATGTCGTCCTTCTTCTCGGCGTGATCGAGCCAGCTCAGCACGCTGCCGAGAGTGCCGCGCTCATCGACCGCGAGGAATCCGCGCACCTCGTCGACGAATGCGCGCAGCTGCGCCGCTGCCGTGCGCGCCGCGCCGCGCGACTCGTTCGCCTGCAGTTCGATGTCGAGGCGCAGTTCCTGTTCGATCAGGCGGATCAGGTCGGGCACCGGCTGCGACGCCGCGCGCCGCAGTCGGTCGAACATCTCACCCGCCTCCGCGAGGCGAATGAGCCCTTCACGGCTGAAGGCGGAGAAGAACCCGTGATCCGGCCGACTGCGACGCACGAAATCGAGCGCATCGATGATCGACACCTGCTCGTCGACGCCCGCGGAGTCACGCACGCGCTGCGTCACCTCGTCGCTGAGCGGGGCGAGCGCTGAGTCGCGCTTCGCGAGGCTGACCGCGAGATCGTGCAGGGCGCCCATGTCGGCCACGCCCACCGCGAAGCGGGGGCCGACGAGGAGCCGGATGAGCGCGGATCCCTCGAGGGGGTCGTGGATCACCCGAAGCGCGCTCACGACATCGGTGACCTCGGGAACCGAGAGCAGGCCGCCGAGCCCGAGGATGCGGTGCGGGATGCCGCGATCGCCCAACGCGCCCGCGAACTTCTGCATGTGCGCCTTGCTTCGGAACAGCACGGCGCCCGTGAGCGGATCGGGTGCGGTGTGCGCCGCGCGCCGCTCGGCGAACCATTCGGCGACCTGCGCGGCCTCCTCGTCGATGGTGCGGGGGTAGCGCACGTCGACCTCTCCGGCACCGGCGCCCGCGCGCTGCGCGAGCTCGGACACCCCCGTGCGCGGCGGGACACGGAAGCTCTTCACCAGCCGGTTCGCCGCGGTGAGGATGCTCGCATCGTTGCGCCAGCTCGTCATGAGTTCGAATCTCTGCACGGGTTCCTCGCGCGAGAAGTCGGCCGGAAAGCTCGGAATGTTGTCGGCGCTCGCGCCGCGCCATGCATAGATCGCCTGGTTCGGATCGCCGACGGCCATCACGGCGCTGTCGGCGAACAGCGCCGCGAGCAGCCGCGTCTGGAGCACAGACGTGTCTTGGTACTCGTCGAGCAGCACGACGCGGTACTGCTCGCGCAGCTGCGCCACCACATCGGGCGCGGCTTCGACGACATCGAGCGCGCCCGAGACCTGGTTGGCGAACTCGAGCACGCCGCGCCTCGATTTCTCGGCCTCGTACTCGGCGACGAGGTCGAGGAACGTCGGCAGCGCTGTGAGCGCGCGATGCGCCGACTCCCAGGAACGGGGGCTCGCGAGCGCGTCGTTGACGAACGGCGCGAACTCCGCCGCCTGACGCGCGGCATAGCGCCGCACCGCATGCGGGTCGGCGCGATGATCGAGCATCTCTGCCGACAGTGACCGGATCGCATCGACGAGCGGGCCGAGAGTGCCGTCCATCTCGTCGAGGCCGATGCCGTCGGCCCGCACCGCGACGCGGCGGGCGACCATCCATGCCGACGAATCGCTGAGCATCGCGGCATCGGGATCGCGCCCGATGCGCGCGGCGTTCTCGCGCACGATCGCGTCGGCGAACGCGTTGTACGTCGACACCCTCGGCCGATCGAGCAGGTCGTCGGCGATCGCGGATCCGTCGGGCTCGTGCCCTGTGCGGCGGGCGAAGATCTCGATCACGTCGCGCATGATGGCGCGCCGCTGACGCGGATCTCTCACACCGTCGAGTCGTGCGAACTCGTCGCTCGCGACGATGTCGGCGAGGTGCGGCAGCAGGCCGCGGCGGCCGTACTCGTCGAGCTGCGCGAGACGCTCGCCGATGCGCTCGGCGAGCTCGCCCGCCGCCTTGCGTGTGAAGGTCAGACCGAGGATCTCATCGGCGCGCACATGACCATTCGCGACGAGCCAGAGCACGCGCATCGACATCGTCTCGGTCTTTCCGCTGCCCGCGCCCGCGACCACGAGCGCCGGTGACGCCGCCGATTCGACGACCCGGGTCTGGTCGGGGGTGGGCGGGAACAGGTCGAGAGCCCTTGCGAGCACGTCGGCTGACAGGCCGAGCCCCTGGGTGAGTCTCATGAGCTGACGGCTCCGATCGTGTGAATGCGGCAGATCGGCGCCATGCGCTGACCCTGACAGTGCGTTTCGACGGCCGCGACGAAGCTGGCCGCCGACATGCCCCGCGCCGCCTCGGCCACAGCATGCAGAAACTTCTCCCGTGACTCGCCGCGCAGCGTGTGCTGGTGAGCCACGCGGTACAGGCTCTCTCCGATCGTCTTCGAGACGACGACGAGACGCGCTCCGGCGAGCGCCGCCGGATCGGCTCCGGCGATGAGGCCCTGCTCGACGGCGAGCTGATAGGCCGCGAGCTGGGCATCATCCTCGACACGGGCATCGCTCGTGCGCTCCTCGCCTTTACCGGTCTTGAGGTCGACCACGACGACGCGATGGCCCTCGCTCTCATCGGCCGCGGACATCGCGTCCCACGCCGTCTTGCTGCCGCGCTCGCCGCGCCGCGCGGCCGCGTGATCGCCGGATGCGCGCGGGTACTCTTCGACGCGGTCGATGTAGCCGGCGACCACGGCATTGCCGGCGGCGTACAGCTCGCCGCCGGATACAACCTGCTCGTCTGCGATCGAGACGGCCAGGCGGAAACCTCCCTCGGAGGACAGCACCCTGCCCTGCTGCAGGGCGACCTGCGCGAGGTAGCTGTCGAGATGCTCGAGGTACTCCTCGGCGCGGCGCCGCTCGCGGGCGGCGATCCACGGCGCCTCGAAGTCGAGCTCGCCCCAGCGTTCGTCGAGCACGGCACGCATCTGCTCGATTCCGCCGCCCGGAACCCGCTCGAGCGCCGCGTGCAGCAGCGTGCCGATGCCCGCGCTCGGCGACGTGACCACGTCGCCGCCGAGGGCGCCGATCACCCACCCGAGACCGCACTCGGCGAAGTCGTCGATCTGAGACGGCGACACCGCGACGTACGTCTGCTCGAGATCGACGAGCGGCGCGCACGTCGATGCCTCGCGCACCCCATACCACTCATCGGCACGGGCGCCCGCAACGCCGTTCTCGGCGAGGATGCGCAGCTGGCCCGCCGCTTCCGCGCGCGCCCGATCGTCGCTCGAGCTCGTCAGTGTGCGGCGATGCTTCGCCACGAGACCGCGCAGCGTGAGCGGGTGTTCGTCGTGCGGAGTCTGCGGGGTCGCGGGCGGCAGGCGGGAGAACAGCGGGCTCGGCGTCTGGTCGTCGTTGTCGACCGCCGTCACGATGAGACGGTTCACCGCGCGCGACGCGGCTCTGACGAACAGCCGCAGCTCGTCGTGCAGCGCCTGCCTCCGGCGATCGATCAGCTGCTCCTCGACCGGGTGCCGCCCCTCGCGCGCCGACCGAACCGTGTCGGCGAGCCGCCACGAGCCGAGGATCCCCCCGCGCAGCCGCGTGTTCGGCCATACGCCGTCCTGCAGCCCCGCGATCACGACCGTGTCGAACTCGGTCGACAGCGCGTTCGCTGGTGTGAGCAGGGTGACGGTGGCCTCGCGCTCGGGCGCCGACAGCGTGTCTTCGGGAACGTCGCTGTCGAGGATGTCGCGGATGAATCGATGCGGCCCGTCGTTCGGGCTGCGCTCGATCGCGCGCTTGGCCGCATCGAACAGCGCGACGAGCCCGTCGAGCGCGCGCGAGATCTCACCGGCGAGCGGACCCGGCGTCGTCGCGACGCGGTGCCAGCGGTCGGCGAGCCGCGAACGCTCCCATACGTGCCAAAGCAGATCGTGCACCGTGGCTCCTGCTTCGGCCATCGTCGCCAGCTGCGCGAGCGTCGAGGCGAATCGCTCCGCTGCGCGCCCTTCGATCGTGTCGAGCATCGCGAACAGCACAGGATGTGCGAATCCCTCTCGCAGGAGCTCGCGCGCAGGACGCGACCCGCCCGATTCGAGCTCGGCATGGCGCAGGGCGCTGCGCAGCCGCCGAAGCCACACGCCGTCGAAACCGCCGAACGGCGTGCGGAGCGCCTCGATCAGCGCGTCGATGTCGCGATCCGGAACGGGGGTCAGCCCGAGGCGCACGATCTCCATGATCTGCCTCACGGCTCGCTCGCTGCCGAGGGGCCGCGGCACCCCCGCGGCACGAGTGGGCACGTCGCGCGCCGCGAGCTCGGCATCGAGCGCGACGAGCTGGCGCGTATCGTGCGCGATCACCGCCATGCGGCCCCACGGCACGCCGTGCGCGAGGCGCAGCTCGCGCAGCCGTCGGGCGATGAGGTCGGCCTCTTCGCCCGGCGACGACGCGCGCAGCGTCGTGACCCTCTGCCACTCTTCGGGTGCCGGCCCCGGCGCCCGCCGGTGCTCGACGCGCCCCGCGGTGCCGATCGTCTGGGTGAGGTGCCGCACGAGCCAGGCGAGCTCTTCGTGCGAACGGTGCTGGTCGTGCAGCACGTGCACGTCGCCGAGCGCTCGGGCGAGCTCGCCGAACATCTGCGGAGTGATTCCGCGGAACGCGCCCGAGGCGATATCGGGGTCTCCCGCCGCGAGCACGGCGATGCCCCGCTCGCGCAGTGCGGCGACGAGGGCGATGCCGCCGCGCGTCAGCTCCTGCGCGTCGTCGACGAGCACGACGCGCAGGCGGTCGACCTCCGGCACATGCTGCGCGCTGCGCAGCGCCTCGACCGCGAGGCCCGTGAGCTCGGACGCGCTGAGAGCGGTCGTACGCATGCGCTGAACGACGCCGGCGTATTCGGCGAGGAGGTCGACGACGGGAATCCATTCGCCGTCGCGCAGCGCCCTCAGCTCGCTGCGCGAGGCGTCGAGCTCGATCGCCTGGTCGAGGAACGCGCGCACTTCGGATCGGAACTGCCGCGAGCGCCGCACTCCCTCGCCGAGATGGGCCGGCCACGCGATGCGCCGGTCGATGATGTCGCCCTCGATCAGCTGTGCGAGCAGGCGATCCTGCTCGGCACCCGTCAGCAGCTCGGGCGGACGGTCGCCGTTCGCCGCCGCCTCGGCCCGAACGATCTGGAACGCGAACGAGCCCACCGACCGCGCCAGGGGGCCGGGGGTGGCCACTGCGACGCGCATGCCGAGCCGGTCGCGCAGCCGCGTCGCCGACGCGCGCGACGGCGTGAGGACGAGCACCTCGCCGGGACCAAGCGGCGCGGGCCCGCCGAGCAGCCGCGCCACGCGCTCGACGAGCACGGCGGTCTTGCCGCTGCCCGGCGCGCCGATCACGGTTCCGCTCGCGGCGGAATCGAGCTCGATCACCGCGCGCTGGCCCGCATCCCATGACGTGTGGCTCATGACGTCCACGCTATCCAGAACCCCTGACATCCGAACTGCAATAGGCTTGCTGACGCGCCCGTTCCCGGGCGATCGGCATGACGAAAGGCACGACCCCGTGGATATCCGCATCGGAATGATGAACACCGGCCGCGAGCTCAACTTCTCCTCCGACGAGACGGCCGAGGCCGTCACGCAGAAGGTCGACGAGGCCCTCGCCGGCAACACGTCCCTGTCGTTCACCGACTCGAAGGGATCGACCTACATCATCCCCGTGGCTGCCCTCGCGTACGTCGAGGTCGGTTCCGAGCAGGTGCGCAAGGTCGGCTTCGCCTGATCAGGCGGCGAGGCCCATCGAGGTCATCCGCTGTGAGTGGTTCGACACGAGCGCCGTGAAGACGGGCTCGATCGTCTCCTCGTCGTCCGCTTCGATCCTGAGCGCCGCGCGGGCGACGAGGAGCGTGTCGCCGACGAGGCGGCGCGCCCACATCGAGAGCAGTCCCCGCATCTCGTCGTCCTCTTCGATCGTCGATGTGAGCAGCTCGACCAACTGCTCTCGGTCGTGCTCGACCCGCAGCACCTTCTCGACCTGGCGGCCGACGTCGCCGTACGTTGCCGCGAGCGCCACGTAGAAATCATCGAGCATGCCGGCCGTGATGTGCACCGTGAGCATCGTCTCGCGCGGCCGCGCGCCGAGCGTCGCCCAGCGGAACTCATCGAGGTGCGCCTGGAACGGGCGCATCAGCTCGGTCGGTTCCGCGCCCCGTGAGCGCATGACGTCGACGATCCCCCGGTGCTTCTTCAGCGCGGCGCCCGCCGCGAGTGAGAGCGCCTCCTTCTCGGCGAGATCGGGCGTGCGGCGGATCAGCCGGGTGAGCGTCTCGAAATAGCCGAGCTGCAGGTACGCCGCCTGCCCGAGGAAGACCTCGACGTCGGGGGCGAGCTCAGCGAAGTCGACGCGCACCGCATCGCTCTGGTCGCCTCGCGCTCGCAACCGGAGCAGACGAACAGGGCGCCTGCGCTGCCAGAACCAGTTCACCACCTCTCCAGGGTACGCTGGTACCGGCCCCGACACCGGATCGGGGAGCCGCGCCTGTTGCAGATCGAGTGGGGCGTGGACGTCACCACCGACGGTCGCCGCGCGTCATCGCACCGCACCGTCGAGACAGGCAGAACATTTCATGACCGCATTCGCCGATCTCGGAATCGATCAGGACATCCTCGACCAGCTGGTCGCGAAGGGCATCGAAGACGCCTTCCCCATCCAGGAGCAGACGATTCCGATCTCCCTTCCGGGCCAAGACGTCATCGGTCAGGCGAAGACGGGAACGGGCAAGACGTTCGGCTTCGGCATCCCCGTGGTGCAGCGCTTGGGCCTCGACCCCGAGCCGGGCGTGAAGGCGCTCATCGTCGTTCCGACGCGCGAGCTCGCCACGCAGGTCTATGAAGACATCGACCTGCTCACGGGCGGACGCTCGACGAGCGTCGTCGCGATCTACGGCGGCAAAGCGTACGAGGGTCAGATCGAGCAGCTGCGCGCAGGCGCCCAGATCGTCGTCGGCACCCCCGGCCGTCTCATCGACCTCGCCGGTCAGGGTCTGCTCGACCTGTCGAACGCGACCGAGGTCGTGCTCGACGAGGCCGACAAGATGCTCGACCTCGGCTTCCTCGCCGACATCGAGAAGATCTTCCAGAAGGTCGCTCAGAAGCGTCACACGCAGCTGTTCAGCGCGACGATGCCCGGGCCGATCGTGGCGCTCGCGCGCCGGTTCATGTCGAACCCGATCCACATCCGCGCTTCCGACCCCGACGAGGGGCTCACCCAGGCGAACATCCGCCACATCATCTACCGCGCTCATCAGCTCGACAAGGATGAGGTCATCGGCCGCATCCTGCAGGCGGAGGGCCGCGGCAAGACCGTCATCTTCACGCGCACCAAGCGCCAGGCGCAGCGTCTCGTCGATGAGCTCGGCGACCGCGGCTTCTCAGTGGGCGGTGTGCACGGCGACATGGGACAGGAGCAGCGCGAGCGCTCGATGGCCGCGTTCAAAGCGGGCAAGCGCGACGTGATGGTGGCCACGGACGTCGCGGCGCGCGGCATCGACGTCAACGACGTCAGCCACGTGATCAACCACACGATCCCCGACGACGAGAAGACGTATCTGCACCGCGTGGGCCGCACGGGCCGCGCGGGCCGCGAGGGCATCGCCGTGACGTTCGTCGACTGGGACGACCTGCACAAGTGGGCGCTCATCAATCGCGCGCTCGATTTCGGTCAGCCCGAGCCGGTCGAGACCTACTCGACGAGCCCCCATCTGTTCGAGGACCTCAACATTCCCGAGGGCACGAAGGGCCGCATCACGAAGGCGCCGTCGAAGAAGAAGGAAGACAAGGCGTCCCGTCCTCCCCGGCGACGCCGCGCGGACGGCGCTGAGGGGCGCGGCGACGCCGGCGACAAGCGCCCCGGCGACGGCACGCACGATGGATCCGGTCCGGAGCACCACGACGGCCACCCGGCGCCTGCGCGCCGTCGCCGCCGTCGCCGCCGCACGTCGGGACAGGGCCAGCAGGGGGCGTAGGCCGTCAGACCACCGGATCGGACCCCGTGGCGGCGCGGATGATGCGCTCGACCATCGCGGGGTCCGTGGTGTTCTCCCCCAGCCGGTTCGGCTTGCCCGCGCCGTGGTAGTCGCTCGAGCCCGTGACGATGAGGTCGTGCTCGTCGACGTACCGCTGCAGGCGCGCCGTGCCCACCGGGGTGTTCTCCCGGTGGCCGAGCTCGAACCCGCCGAGGCCCGCGTCGATCAGGGAGCGGATCTCGCCGTCCGGGAGCGCGCCGCGGCCCGCGGGATGCGCGATGATCGAGACGCCGCCCGCACGGCCGACCTCCTCGACGACCTCGACCGGTGTCGGAGCCGCGTGGCTGACGTAGTACGGCGAGGCGGGGTGCAGGGGACCCGCGAACGCCTCTTCGCGGCTCGCCACGATGCCGCGCGCGACGAGCGCGTCGGCGATGTGCGGGCGCCCGATCGTGGCATCGTCCGCGCACTGCGCGAGCACGTCCTCCCAGGTCACCGGCAGGTCGCGCGCGAGGTTGCGGGTGATCCGCTCCGCGCGGCCGATCCGGTCGCCCCGTACGCGCGTCATGGTGCGCGAGAGCGCGGCATGGTCCGGATCGAACAGGTAGGCGAGCACATGCACGCTCATCCCGCGGTGCTTCGCCGAGACCTCGGCGCCGGGGAGGAGCATGATCCCCGCCGCACGCGCCGCGCGGGCTGCCTCGTCCCAACCGGCGACCGTGTCGTGGTCGGTGAGCGCGATCGTGCCGAGCTCGGCCGCGCGCGCCCGGCGCACGACCTCGGCGGGGGGCTCCGTGCCGTCGGAGCAGTCCGAATGCAGGTGAAGATCCGCCGGACCGACGCTTTTGAGGGACATCTCAAGGATCCTATGGCCTCCAGTGGCGGAAGTTCACAGCCCGCGTGCTTAGGCTCCCAGTGTGCTCCGCTCGCTTGGTGTTCTCATCACCGTCCTCTTCGCGTGCGCCGCGGCCGTGATCACCTGGCCCGGATTCTTCCGCCTTGCGCAGCACACCCCCTTCACACAGATCGTCGCGATGCGCGGCCTGGTCGTGGTCGGCTTCGCGGTGCTCGCCGCCCTGTTCCTGCTCATCGCGGCCTCGCGCCGCGCGCGGGGCTTCGCCGTGTCGATGGCGGTCGTCTGCGTGATCGCCGCGGCCGCCAGCGGAATCACGCTCGGCATGCGGGGCTACGGCGCCGCGACGCTGCCCGACAAGGGCGATGAGAGCGTGCGCGTCATGACCTGGAACACCCTCGGCAACGCGACCGGCGCCGACTCGATCGCGCAGACGGCGGTCGCGATGGAGGCCGACATCATCGCGCTGCCCGAGACGGCGGCCGGCGTGGGAGAAGAGGTCGCCGTGATCATGCGCGACCTCGGGCGTCCCATGTGGGTGCACCACGAGGCGTACAACGAAGACGTCGTCGACGGCCCCCAGGCGTGGCAGACCACGCTCCTCATCTCGCCCGATCTCGGCGACTACGCGGTGATCGACGCGTCCGATTCCGGCACGACGATGCTGCCGTCGGCCGTCGCGATGCCGGTGAACGGCGACGGCCCGATCGTCGTGGCCGCGCACGCCGTCGCGCCGCAGCCGAGATACATGTCCCAGTGGCGCAGCGACCTCGCATGGCTCGCCGACCAGTGCGTCGAGGGCGATGTCATCATGGCGGGCGACTTCAACGCGACGCTCGACCACATGACGGGGCTCGGCGAGGGCGGCGGCGACCTCGGGTGGTGCCACGACGCCGCGGCGGCGACCGGAAACGGCGGTGCCGGCACGTGGCCCACCTCGATCCCCGAGGTGCTCGGCTCCCCGATCGATCACGTGCTCGCGTCGAGCGCGTGGGAGGTCAGCGGATCCATCGTCGTGACGAACCTCGACGACGCGGGCAGCGACCACCGCCCGCTCGTCGCGCAGCTCGAACCCGCCTCTTAGGCGGCGGTGATTAACTGGTGTCATGAGCGACACCACCGACACCACCGCGGCGAGCGCCGATTCGAACACGAATCGCCGTCAGCCGTACCCGCAGGGCTTCCTCGATACGATCGGCACCGGGTGGGCCGAGCGAGAAGACCGGATCCCCGCCCGCCGCGAGGTCGCGCCGTACGCTGCGAAGCGCCGCGAGGCGCTGAGCGCGCGCTTCCCGGGGCAGCGCCTCGTGATCCCCGCCGGCGGCTTCGCGCAGCGCTCGAACGACACCGACTTCCCGTTCCGCGCGCACTCGGCATTCGCGCACCTGACCGGGTGGGGCGCCGATTCGGTCGCCGACTCCCTGCTCGTGTTCGAGCCTTCGGGCGACGCGCACGACGTCACGCTGTATCTGCGCGACCGCGCCACGCGCACGACTCCCGAGTTCTATCGCGACGCCTCGATCGGCGAGTTCTGGGTGGGTCCGCGCCCCTCGCTGGAGGCCGTCGCGCACGACCTCGGGATCGCGACCGCCGATCTGTCGGAGTTCGCCGCGACCGACCGCGATCTCGTCGTCGACCAGCACGACGAGCTCACGAGCGTCGTGAGCGAGCTGCGGCTCGAGAAGGACGACTACGAGGTGCGCCAGATGCAGCTCGCCGTCGACGTCACCGCGCAGGGGTTCGACGACATTGTGCGCGAGCTTCCGCGCGTCATCGCCCACGAGCGCGGCGAGCGCATCGTCGAAGGCGTCTTCCACCTGCGTGCGCGCAGCGACGGCAACTGGGAGGGCTACGACACCATCGCGGCCTCCGGGCCCCATGCGTGCTATCTGCACTGGACCCGCAACGACGGCGCGGTCGTGCCCGGCGACCTCATGCTCGTCGATGCGGGCGTCGAGCTCGACAGCCTGTACACGGCGGACATCACGCGCACGATCCCGGTGAGCGGACGCTTCACCCCGATCCAGCGCACCATCTACGAAGCGGTGCGCGAGGCGGCGGACGCCGCATTCGACGCGGCGAGGCCCGGGATGCGGTTCCGCGACCTGCACGATACGGCGATGGGTGTGATCGCGGCGCGCACCGCCGAATGGGGTCTGCTGCCCGTGACGGCCGAGGAGGCGCTCGACGCCGACACGGGCGGACACCAGCGCCGCTACATGGTGCACGGTACGAGCCACCACCTCGGCCTCGACGTGCACGACTGCGCCCAGGCGCGCCGGGAGATGTACTACGACGGCATCGTGACGCCGGGCATGGTCTTCACGATCGAACCCGGGCTGTACTTCCAGATCGACGACGAGACCGTGCCCCCGGAGTACCGCGGCATCGGCGTGCGCATCGAGGACGACATCCTGATGACCGAACAGGGCCCGGTCAACCTCTCGGCGGCCATCCCGCGCACGGCCGACGAGGTCGAGGCCTGGGTCGCGCGCGCTCAGTCGCGCGACTGACCCGGATCCGCGGCGGGCGGCTCGGCGTCGGGCTTCTCGCCGCGGGGCTCGTCGCTGATGCGCACGCCGTACTTCGGCGGCTCGTTCGACGGCGGCCGCGGGACGACGGTGCGCGGCTTCTCGGTGCCGAGCACGCGGCGCGACTCGGGCACGTGGGCGGCGGAGACGGCGACCTCGTAGCGCTCCGCCGTGATCGACATGATGCTCGCGAAGTCGCGACGACGCCGCACGATCGAGTAGTTGAGCAGGCGCAGAGCCATGCCGAAGCCGACGCCGATCAGCAGGATGCCGCCGACGACCGCCATCTGCAGCTCGGGCAGCCAGATGATGGAGAACGCGGCGAACAGCAGCCCGATCATGATCCCGTTGAGCGCCCCCTGACGTGCCGCGCGCGCCCAGCCGAGGGTGCCCGTGACCTTCTCGATCGAGCGCAGCGAGCGCCCGACGATCGCGATCTCCGCGGCGGGCACCTTGTTCTCGATGAGTTTCGAGACGGCGCGCTGGGCTCCCTCGTACTTCTTGTACGTCGCGACCGTCTCGCCGACCTCGGGCGCGGGAAGTGCGGCGTTCATCATGCTCATGATCCGATTCTCCCATGCAGGCGAGCGGACTAGTCTGGAAACGTGAGTACGCAGAGGGTTTTCGTGGGTCGTCTGGCCGGCTGCCCCGTGTTCGACCCGGCGGGTGACCGGCTCGGCAAGGTGCGTGACGTCGTGGTCGTGTACCGAAGCACCGGTGCGCCCCGCGTGATCGGACTCGTCCTCGAGATCCCGGGACGTCGACACGTGTTCGTCTCGATCGGGCGCGTGACCTCGATCGCCCAGGGACAGATCATCACGACCGGCCTGATCAACGTGCGCCGCTTCCAGCCGCGCGCGGACGAGCGTCGCATCATCGCGGAGATCGTCGGCCGCAGAGTCGATCTCCGCGACGGGTCCGGCACGGCGACGATCGAGGATGCCGCGATCGAGCGCAGCCGCATCGGCGAGTGGACCATCTCCGAGCTGTTCCTGCGCCGCCCGCGCACGGGGGCCTCACCGTTCTCCAAAGGGCCGACCACCTTCGCCACCTGGGAGCAGGTGGTCGAGCAGACCTCGCCCGGTCAGGCGCAGTCGGCCGAGCAGCTCGCGCAGACCTATGCGGAGCTGTGGCCCGCCGACCTCGCGAACGCGCTCCTCGATCTGCCCCGCGAGCGCCGCATGGCCGTCGTCGCCGAGCTGAACGACGAACGCCTCGCCGATGCGCTGGAGGAGATGCCGGAGGACGAACAGGTCGCGATCCTCAATGCCATCGGCGACGACCGCGCAGCCGACGTGCTGGACGCGATGGAGCCCGACGACGCCGCCGACCTGCTCGCCGAGCTGGGCGACACGCGCAGCGAGGAGCTGCTGCAGATGATGGAGCCCGAGGAGGCCGAAGACGTGCGCCTCATCCTCCAGTACGGCCCCGACACGGCCGGCGGCCTCATGACGACGGACCCCATCATCCTGCCGGCAGACGCGACGATCGCCGAGGCGCTCGCGCTGATCCGCCGCCACGAGCTGCACCCCGCGCTCGCGACGAGCGTGTTCGTCACGCTGCCGCCGTACGAGACCCCGACGGGCCGCTACCTCGGCGCCGTGCACTTCCAACGCATGCTGCGCTATCCGCCCCACGAGCGCATCGGCGCGATCCTCGACGACTCGATCGAGCCGGTGCAGGCCGAGGCCCCCGGCGCCGAAGTCGCGCGCCGCCTCGCCAGCTACGACCTCGTCTCGCTCCCGGTCGTCGACGCCGTGCACCGCTTGCTCGGAGCCGTCACGGTCGATGACATCCTCGACTCGCTGCTGCCCGACGACTGGCGCTCGCACGACGAAGACGATCCGATCCCCACGCTCACCGGCTCGATCCGGACGGTGAAGAAGTGATGGCCTCCCGCGCCGACCGCTCGTTCACGCGCGGACGCAGCCCGATGCTCGAGGACGAAGCGCCGCGCCCCAACGACCGGTTCGGGCGTGCGACCGAGTGGGTCGCACGCGCCATGGGCACACCGTGGTTCCTCATCATCCTCACGCTCTTCTGCGCGCTCTGGATGGCGTGGAACACGCTCGCTCCCCCGCAGTGGCGGTTCGATTCGGCCGCGATCGGCTTCACCGCCCTCACGCTGATCCTGTCGCTGCAGGCCTCGTACGCCGCACCGCTGATCCTGCTCGCCCAGAACCGGCAGGACGACCGCGACCGCGTGGCGCTGCAGAACGACCGCCAGCGCGCCGAGCGCACCCTGGCCGACACCGAGTACCTCGCCCGCGAGATCGTGTCGCTGCGCCTCACGATCGAGGCGATGGAGAAGACCGCCATCGACCGCGACGCACTGCGCGAAGAGCTGAAGACCGCGCTCCGAGAGCTCGACGAGGAGGAGCCCCGATGACCGATCCCGTTGCAGAACGCATCGAGACCGCCGTCGGACGCGTCATGGACCCGGAGCTGCGGCGTCCGCTCTCGGAGCTCGACATGGTGCGCGGCGCCGAGACGACGGAGACCTCCGCCACGGTGCGCATCGTGCTGACGATCGTCGGATGCCCCGCGGCGAACCGCATCGAGCAGGATGTGCGCGAGGCGGCGCAGTCCGAGGCGGGCGAGCGCGAGGTGCACGTCGACGTGGGCGTCATGACGCCCGCGGAGCGCACGGCCCTCACCGAGAAGCTGCGTGGCCCGGCGAAGCGCAATCCGTTCGGTGCGGATTCGCTCACACGCGTGATCGCCGTCACGAGCGGGAAGGGGGGCGTCGGCAAATCGACCCTCACAGCGAACCTCGCCGTCGCGCTCGCCCGCCGCGGCCTCTCCGTCGGGCTCATCGACGCCGACGTGCACGGCTTCTCGATCCCTCAGCTGCTCGGACTCGTCTCCGACGGCGAGGCCCCCTCGCCCACGCAGGTCGGCGACATGATCCTGCCGCCCATCGCGCACGACGTGAAGACGATCTCGATCGGGATGTTCCTGAAGCAGTCGGACGGGTCGACTCCGGGAGCGGTGATGTGGCGGGGGCCGATGCTGCATCGCACCCTGCAGCAGTTCCTCACCGATGTCTTCTTCGGCGATCTCGACATCCTGCTGCTCGACATGCCTCCCGGCACCGGCGACATCGCGATCTCGGCCGGGCATCTGCTTCCCGGCGCCGAGGTGCTCGTGGTCACCACGCCGCAGCCGGCGGCGAGCGACGTCGCGATCCGCTCGGGCCTCGTCGCCCGTCAGGTCGGCCAGCGCGTGCTGGGGGTCGTCGAGAACATGTCGGCGATGGTGATGCCCGATGGGTCGACGATGGACCTCTTCGGATCCGGCGGCGGCGCGGAGGTCGCTCTGGCGCTCGGCGAGGGCGCGGAGCTGCTGGGATCCGTACCGCTGAGTCCGACGCTGCGGGCCGACGGCGATGCGGGCACGCCCTCCGTGATCGCGCATCCCGAGGATCCGTCTTCGCAGGCGATCACGGCCCTCGCCGAGAGGATCGCCTCGTCCGGGCGCGGCCTCGCGGGACGGAAGCTGCCGGTCAGCACACGATAACGGTGCGCCGCTACGTGGCCTCGTCGTCGAACGGCGGCGGCTCTTCAGACGTGAACGTCTTCGCGACGAGCGGAGTCGTGCGCGGGATCGCGACCGACGTCGACACTGCCGCTGCGGGGGCCGCGCTCGTCGGGGTGTCGTCGTCGAGCAGCGCCTCGCGGATGATGCGCCGCGGGTCGTACTGCCGCGGGTCGAGCTTCTTCCAGTCGACGTCGCCGAGCTCCTCGCCCATCTCCTCCTGCACGCGGGAGCGGGCGCCCTGAACGTACTCCCGCGTCTTGCGCGCCGTGCGGCCCAGCCACTCGGCCGCGTGCGGGAGGCGCTCGGGGCCGATCAGGATCGCCGCGATCACACCGATCATGATGATCTTCTCGATCGTGAAGCCGCCGAACATGTGATTCAGATTAGCGGCATCTACTCTGGAGTTCATGACAGACAGTGCAGTTGCGCGTTTCGTGCGCGAGGCGATCGTCGAGCCCGACCACATCGCACGCGCGAGGCAGGACGCGCTCGAGCTCGGCGCCGCACCGGTCAGCGCGGCCATCGGGTCGCAGATCGCCGCTGCCGCCGCGGCGTCCGGCGCACGCTCGATCATCGAGATCGGCACCGGTGCGGGCGTCTCGGGACTGTGGCTGCTGCATGGTTCGCCGGGCGCGGTGCTCACGACGATCGACAAAGAGCCCGAGCACCTCGCCGCGGCGCGGCACGCGTTCCAGCAGGCGAAGATCCCGGCCTCGCGCGTGCGTTACATCACCGGACGCGCGAGCGACGTGCTCCCTCGTATGAACGAGGCGGCATACGACGTCGTGCTGATCGACGCCGACCTGGACAGCGCGATCGACTACGTCGCCCACGGGCTCCGTCTGGCGCGCCCAGGAGGGACCGTGCTCGTTCCGCGCGCCATGGCCTCGGGGCGCGTCGCGGATCCCGTCGCCCGCGACGTGCTGACCAGCGACCTGCGCGGCCTCATCACCGAGACCCTCGCCTCATCGTCCGTCGTCGCAACGCTCTCGCCTCTCGAAGAAGGACTGCTACAGTTCACGACCCGGCGCGCGTAGTGCCGAGCGACAGGAGGGGCCGGATCCGATGCGGATCCGGCCCCTCCTCGCGTCGGTAGCGTCGGGTTGCTCAGGCTGCCTCGACGACGCCGCTCAGCACGCCGTGAAGCTCCTTCGCCTCCTCGTCGTTGACAGATACGACGAGGCGTCCGCCGCCTTCCAGCGGGACGCGGACGATGATGAGGCGCCCCTCCTTCACGGCCTCCATGGGTCCGTCTCCGGTGCGCGGCTTCATAGCAGCCATAGGTGGCTCCCCTTCCTAATTGTTCATACCCATTCTACAGGGAACGCTCGGGCACCAGCCGCGCGGCGGGCGTCATCGAGCGTCACGGAACGAGGTAATACGTGTTCCCGTATCCGTACATCGCGTGAATCCACCAGAACTGCAGCGCCGCGAACACGATGAGCATCATGATCCGCGATGAGCGGAGTAGGCGCGGAGCAGCGAGGGCGCCCGCGACCAGCGGCGCGATAGGCAGGAGCAACCGGAACGTGCTCGACTGCGGGAACAGCACGAGCGCCGCATAGACGAGATAGCTCGCCGACCATAGGCGCGTCTCGATGCCGAGCGCGCGCACGCCGGGGGCGAGGAACAGTAGCACGGCGGCCGCGACGATGACGGCGAGCAGCGCATAGCCGGCCCACTGCGGAATCCCCCACAGTCCCGCCCAGACCCGCGCGCCGGCGAGCCAGCCCTCGCCGGGGACGAACGCATCCGCGCCGCCCGGGATCCACCCGGCGCGCCAGGCGAGCTCCGTGTCGAAGTAGGCCGAGGCGCTTCCCGTCACACGATTGACGATCGCTGGCCACGCGAACCCCGCGATCGTGCCCACCGCGCCCGTGCCGAGGATGTGAACGACCTCGCGGCGCGCGATCGGCCGCGCGCGTCGGTTCAGGATCCGCCAGATGCCGTAGAGCGCGATGGTGAGCGGCAGCGCGAGCTCGCCCGGGCGCACGAACGCCAACAGGATGCTCGCGGGATAGAGCCACCACCACGCCTCGCGCGACAGCGCCACGAGGGCCCACATCGCGATCGCGAGGAAGAGCGCCTCAGCGTAGGCGACCTGGAAGAGGAGCGCGAGGGGTCCGGCCGCGACGAAGGCCGTGCCCCACAGCGCGCGCTGAGCATCGAGAGCGTGCTCGAGGAGCACGTATACGGCCCAGCAGGCGAAGAATCCCGCGACGAGCGAGATGAGCGCGGCGGCCACTGCCCACGCGTTCGCAACCGCCCAGACGTCGTCGGATCCCACACCCGCCCCCGGCCAGATGAGCGCGATCCCGCGCGCGAGCCAGGGATAGATCGGCATGAACGCCCAGGCGTTCTCCTGCACGTTCCCGGATTCGTCGACCGGGAGCTGCGACGGATAGCCGTTGAGCGCGATCTCTCGGTACCAGGCCGCATCCCACCCGGCGATGTAGTCGAGCATCGACGGATCCTGTCCGTGCCTGCCCTCGGCGGGTGCGAGCGCCGAACTCAGCGCGATGAGCAGGGTCGTGGCGACCCGCGCGAGCGCGTAGACGACGAGGACCCGCAGCCACGGCGTCGCGCCGGTCAGGCGCCGGTCAGCCATCCGCGCAGCCCTCGCTCGACGTCCTCGATCTCGCTGACGCGAACCCGCTCGTCATCGGCATGCGCGAGCTGGCCGTCGCCCGGCCCGTAATTCACGGCCGGGATGCCGAGCTCACTGAACCGCGCCACGTCGGTCCAGCCGTACTTCGGCTTCGGCGTACCGCCGACGGCGCGAGCGAACGACTGCGCGATCGGCGCGTCGAGACCCGGCCGCGCCCCGCCCGCGAGGTCGGTGATCTCGACCTCGTACTCGTCGAAGAAGTGCCTGATGCGGTCCACAGCCTCTTCCGCCGTCTTATTCGGAGCGAAGCGGTAGTTGATCTCGACCTCGCACACGTCGGGGATCACGTTGCCTGCGACGCCGCCCGAGATGCGTACGGCGTTCAAGCCCTCGCGGTATGCGAGGCCCTCGACGTCGATCGTCTTGGCCGTGTACGCGGCGAGCTTGGCGAGGATTGGCGCCGCGAAGTGGATCGCGTTCTCACCGCGCCACGACCGGGCGCTGTGCGAGCGCATCCCGCGCGTGCGCACGACGGCGCGCAGCGTGCCGTTGCAGCCGCCCTCGATGCCGGCGTTCGACGGCTCGCCGAGGATCGCGAAGGATCCTTCGAGCAGGTCGGGGCGGTTCCGCGCGAGCCGGCCGAGTCCGTTCTTCGCCGCCTCGACCTCTTCGTGGTCGTACCAGATCCAGGTGACATCGTGCGCAGGCTCCGTGAGTTCAGCCGCGAGCTTGAGCTGCACGGCGACGCCCGCCTTCATGTCGACCGTGCCGCGCCCCCACAGATACGCTTCGCCGTCTTCGACGACGTCGCGCGCGGGCAGGTTGTCGTTGACCGGCACGGTGTCGAGGTGGCCGGCGATGATCACGCGCTCCGCGCGCCCGAGGGCGGTTCTCGCGACGACCAGGTCGCCGTCGCGCACCACCTCGAGGTGCCCGTACGGCTCGAGGGCGGCGACGACCGCGTCGGCCAGCGCGCGCTCGTTCCCCGATACGCTCGGGATGTCGCAGAGCGTTCTGGTGATGTCTACGGCAGAGGCGGTGAGATCCAGCATGCGTTCCAGCCTATTAGCCTGGAGGTATGACTGACACGCGCTGGGCCTCCGGCGTCGGTATCGCGACCGCGGCGACCGACGGCACTGTTCTCGACACCTGGTTCCCCTCTCCCCTGCTGGGTCGGCTCGCCGATCGCGACCTCGACTCCGAGCGCCGGGCACTCGCCGAGCAGGCAGGGCCCGACGCCCGCCGAGGCGTGACGACCGAGGTGATCGAGATCGAGGTCGATCTCGATTCGCCCGTGGGGTCGACGAGCGACGCTTACCTGCGCCTGCACGTGCTCTCGCACCTCCTCGCGCTGCCGAACACGGTCGGCCTCGAGGGCGTCTTCGGCCATCTGCCGAACAACGCGTGGACGAACGCGGGGCCGATCACGCCCCGCTTCGCGGCGGCGAACCTGCCGATGCTGAAGCAGAGCGGAATCCAGGTGTACGCGCAGGACAAGTTCCCGCGCCTGACCGACTACGTCCTGCCGGAGGGCGTGCGCATCGCCGACGGATCGCGACTCCGCCTCGGCGCGCACCTCGCACCCGGCACCGTCGTGATGCACGAGGGCTTCGTGAACTTCAACGCCGGTACGCTCGGCGCTTCGATGGTCGAGGGCCGCATCTCTCAGGGCGTGGTCGTGGGCGACGGATCGGACGTCGGCGGCGGTGCATCGATCATGGGCACGCTCTCGGGCGGCGGCTCGCACCGCGTCTCGATCGGGCAGCGCACGCTGCTCGGTGCGAACTCCGGTCTCGGAATCTCGCTCGGAGACGACTGCGTCGTCGAGGCAGGACTCTACGTCACGGCGGGCACCAAGATCGTGCTGGCCGACGAACCCGATCGCCCCGTCGTGAAGGGTGCCCAGCTCTCCGGCGCGAGCGGGCTGCTGTTCATCCGAAACTCGGTCTCGGGGGCGGTCGAGGCGCGCGGGCGCCGGGGCGTGGGCGTGACCCTCAACGAGGCTCTGCACGCGTAATCCGTCGGAAGACGGCGGCCGCCCCGAGGGGTGGCCGCCGTCTTTTCGTACTACTTCGCGGGGTAATCGCGAGCCGCGGAGCCCGTGTAGAGCTGCTGCGGCCGACCGATCTTGCCCTGGCGGTCGAGATTCTGCTCGCGCCACTGCGCCAGCCAGCCGGGCAGGCGACCGATCGCGAACAGCACGGTGAACACGCGGGTCGGGAAGCCCATGGCCTTGTAGATCACGCCGGTGTAGAAGTCGACGTTCGGGTAGAGATTGCGCGCCTGGAAATAGTCGTCGTTGAGCGCGATCTCCTCGAGCTCCTTCGCCATGTCGAGCATCGGGTCGTTGACGCCGAGCGCTGCGAGCACCTCGTCTGCCGCGTTCTTGACGATCTTCGCCCGCGGGTCGTAGTTCTTGTAGACGCGGTGCCCGAAGCCCATCAGCTTCACGCCGTCTTCCTTGTTCTTGACGCGCTCGACGAAGCGCGACACGCTCTCGCCCGACTCCTGGATCTGACCGAGCATCTTCAGCACGGCCTCGTTCGCGCCGCCGTGCAGCGGGCCCGAGAGCGCGTGGATGCCGGCCGAGACCGATGCGTACTGGTCGGCGCCCGTGGATCCGACCAGACGCACGGTCGACGTGGACGCGTTCTGCTCGTGGTCGGCGTGGAGAATCAGCAGGCGCTCGAGCGCCTTCGCCATCACGGGGTTGATCTCGTACGGCTCGCTCATCACGCCGAAGTTCAGGCGGAGGAAGTTCTCGACGTACCCGAGCGAGTTGTCGGGGTACAGGAAAGCCTGGCCGTTCGAGGTCTTGTGCGAGTACGCCGCGATCACGGGAAGCTTCGCGAGCAGGCGGATGATGTTCATCTCGACGTGCTCGGGGTTGTCGGGGTCTGACTGCCCCTCGTAGAACGTCGCGAGCGCGCTCGTGGCCGACGACAGCACGGCCATCGGGTGCGATGTCGACGGCAGCGCCGCGAAGAAGCGCTTGAGGTCTTCGTGCAACAGTGTGTGACGACGGATGCGGTCGTCGAACGACGCCAGCTCGTCGGCGGTCGGCAGGTCGCCGTAGATCAGCAGCCACGCGACCTCGAGGAAGCTCGAGTTCTCCGCGAGCTGTTCGATCGGGTACCCGCGGTAGCGCAGGATGCCGGCTTCGCCGTCGATGTACGTGATGTCGGACTTCGTCGAGGCCGTGTTCACGAAGCCGTAGTCGAGCGCCGTGTAGCCGGTCTGCTTCGACAGCGTCGACACGTCGATCGCGCTCTTGCCATCGACCGCCGGAAGCACCGGGAACTCAGCGATCTTGTCGCCGACGGTCAGGGTGGCCTTCTCGGGCAGGTTTCCCGCGTCGCTCACGGCATCTCCTCGTCGTTGTCTTGGGATCTCCATGCGGACGGACCCTCCTGCAGGTTCCGCAGGAGCGTCCCGCCATAGCCTATCGGCCAGAATGGGCCACTGTGGAACTCGGCAACATACGCCGATGTTCGTTGATGATCTCTACGAAGCCCTGCGCAGGCGGCCGGCCGCTGCGCGGATCCGTTCGTCGCTCGCCGTCAGCGACAGGCGCACGTGCTTCGGGAAGAAGTCACCGTAAAACACTCCGGGCCCGGCAAGGATGCCGATGTCCGCCAACCGGGACATCGACGCCCAGGCGTCCTCGCCCTCGGTCGCCCAGAGGTACAGCCCGGCCTCGCTGCCGTCGACGCGGAATCCGGCGCTCTCGAGCGCGGGCTTCAGCTCGTCACGGCGCCGCCGGTACACCTCGCGCTGGCGGTCCACGTGCTCGTCATCTCCGAGCGCGACGGACATCGCGTGCTGCACGGGAGCCGGCGGCATGAGCCCCAGGTGCTTGCGGTTGCGCAGCAGCTGTCCGATGATCCGGCTGCACCCCGCGACGAACGCCGCGCGGTAGCCGGCCAGATTCGACTGCTTGCTGAGCGAATACACGCTCAGGAGGTTCGCGCGCGAATCTCCCGCCACGCGCGGATCGAGAATCGACGGGATCCGCTCCGCGTCCCACGGCGCGTCCCAACCGAGCTCGGCGTAGCACTCGTCGCTCGCGACGACGGCGCCGATCTCGCGCGCGCGGACGACCGCGCGGCGGAGGTCTGCGGTATTGCGCACGCGGCCATCGGGGTTGCCGGGCGAATTGATCCAGACGAGCTTCGTGCCCTCCGGCCACTCGTCGGGATCATCGGCCGCGACGGGCGTCGCACCGGCGACGCGCGCGCCGACCTCGTACGTCGGGTAAGCGGCACGCGGATGCACGACGACGTCGTCCGTCGACAAACCGAGCAGCGTCGGAAGCAGCGCGACCAGTTCCTTGGAGCCGATCGTCGGGATCACGTTGTCGTCGGTCAGGCCCGCGACGCCGCGGCGACGCTCGTACCAGCGCCGGATCGCAGTGCGCACCTCGGCGGATCCGGCTGCGGTCGGATACGCGTGCGCGTCGGTCGCTTCCACGAGCGCATCCCGGATGATGCGGGGCGTCGGATCGGTCGGCGATCCGATCGACAGATCACAAATGCCGTCGGAGTGCCGCGCCGCGCGCTCGCGATATGGCGCAACCTCGTCCCACGGGTAGTCGTCGAGATCGTTGATCGACATCAGACGCTCTGCGGGGGCAGAACCGCGATGACCGGGTGGTCCTTCGGGATCACGCCGACCTTCGCGGCGCCGCCCGGGGATCCGATCTCGTCGAAGAACTCGACGTTCGCCTTGTAGTAGTCGGACCACTCTTCGGGCAGGTCGTCCTCGTAGTAGATCGCCTCGACGGGGCAGACGGGCTCGCAGGCGCCGCAGTCGACGCACTCGTCGGGGTGGATATAGAGGCTGCGTTCGCCTTCATAGATGCAGTCGACCGGACACTCATCGATGCAGGCGCGGTCTTTGACGTCCACGCAGGGAAGGGCGATCACGTAAGTCACGTGTCGATTCTATCCGTGCGTCCTGATCGTCTCCTCGTAGGAATGCCTCAGCCCGAGGCCGGCTCTGTCCTGCGCAGTCGCGGCCACGCCACGACCACGAGAACGATGACCGTCAGCAGAAGCGTCCACGTGACGCCGAACGGGAACTCGCCCTCGGCGGCCTGACGCACCACTACGGATCCGCCCGGACCCCGGCCCGAGAACACGAGGAGCGCGGCGATCATGCCCACCCCGCACGCGAGCACGGCCGCGCGGTCCTCGATGAGCAGGCGCACGGCAAGCATCAGGCCGAGGCAGGCGAGCCCCGACACGATCAGGCCGACCGGCGCCCACCCCACGACGAAGGGATGGGTGATGGTGCCGGCGACGCCGAACACAGCCCCCGCGGCGAGCGCGAGCAGCCACGACACGACGCGCGCCGGCCAGCTCATCGGATCAGCCCTGGCGCTTCTTCCGAGCGGTCTCGCGGCCGCGGGTCGTCGCATCGAGGATGACCTTGCGGATGCGCACCGCCTCGGGTGTGACCTCAACGCACTCGTCTTCGGCGGCGAACTCGAGCGACTCCTCGAGCGAGAGGATGCGCGGCGGCGTCATCGACTCGAACGAGTCGGCGTTCGCCGAACGCATGTTCGTGAGCTTCTTCTCCTTGGTGATGTTCACGTCCATGTCGTCGGCGCGCGAGTTCTCCCCGATGACCATGCCCTCGTAGACCTCTTCGGTCGGCTTGACGAAGAACGACATGCGCTCCTGCAGGGCGATCATCGCGAACGGCGTCACGACGCCCGAACGGTCGGCGACGATGGATCCCTGCGCGCGCGCCTCGATCTGGCCGGCCCAGGGACCGTAACCGGTCGAGATCGCGTTGGCGATGCCGGTGCCGCGGGTGATCGAGAGGAACTGCGTGCGGAAGCCGATGAGGCCGCGCGACGGAATCGCGAACTCCATGCGGATCCATCCGGTGCCGTGATTCGTCATCGACTCCATACGGCCCTTGCGCGCGGCGAGCAGCTGCGTGATCGCGCCGAGGTACTCCTCGGGCGAGTCGATCGTGAGCTGCTCGAACGGCTCGGTCGTGTGGCCGTTCTCGTCCTTGCGCGTGACGACCTGCGGCTTGCCGACGGTGAGCTCGAAGCCCTCGCGGCGCATGTTCTCGACGAGGATGGCGAGCTGAAGTTCGCCGCGGCCCTGCACCTCCCAGGCGTCGGGCTGACCGATGTCGTTGACCTTGAGCGACATGTTGCCGATGAGCTCGCGGTCGAGGCGGTCCTTCACCATGCGCGCGGTGAGCTTGTGCCCCTTGACCTTGCCGACGAGCGGCGAGGTGTTCGTGCCGATCGTCATCGAGATGCTGGGCTCGTCGATGGTGATCTGCGGCAGCGGGCGAACATCGTTCGGGTCGGCGATCGTCTCGCCGATCATGATGTCCTCGAAGCCGGCGATCACGGCGATGTCACCGGGACCAGCCTGCTCGGCCGGGTAGCGGTCGAGCGCCTTGGTCATCTGCAGCTCGGTGATGCGCGCGTTCTGCACGGTTCCGTCGGCGCGCACCCAGGCCACGGTCTGGCCCTTCTTCAGCGTGCCGTTGACGACGCGCAGCAGCGCGAGACGGCCGAGGAACGATGACGAGTCGAGGTTCGTGACCCAGGCCTGCAGCGGCGCCTCGTCGTCGTAGGTGGGCGACGGGATGTGCTTCAGGATCGCCTCGAACAGCGGCTCGAGGCTGTCGCCGTCGGGCAGCTCGCCGTTCGCCGGGCGCGTCTGGCTCGCGACGCCGGCACGGCCCGAGGCGTAGATCACCGGCACGTCGAGCAGAGCGTCGATGTCGAGATCGGGCACCTCGTCGGAGAGGTCGCCCGCGAGACCGAGCAGCAGGTCCTGGGCCTCGCCCTCGACCTCCTCGATGCGCGCATCGGCACGGTCGGTCTTGTTCACGAGCAGGATGACGGGCATCTTCGCCTCGAGCGCCTTGCGCAGCACGAAGCGGGTCTGGGGCAGCGGCCCCTCCGATGCGTCGACGAGCAGCACGACGCCGTGCACCATCGACAGCGCACGTTCGACCTCGCCGCCGAAGTCGGCGTGGCCCGGGGTGTCGACGACGTTGATCGTGATGGGGCTGTCGGTGTGCTCGCCGTTGTACGTGATCGCCGTGTTCTTGGCGAGGATCGTGATGCCCTTCTCGCGCTCGAGGTCGTTCGAGTCCATGGCGCGCTCGTCGACGTGCTCGTGGTCGCCGAACGAGCCGGTCTGTCGGAGCATGGCATCGACCAGGGTGGTCTTGCCGTGGTCGACGTGGGCGACGATCGCGACGTTACGGAGATCGGAGCGGTGGGCAAGCGCCATGAAGGGATCCTTCTGGGTCGTTGGGAGATGCCCCGAAATCGGGGCGATCCACCTTATCGCGTCATGCTGTGCCGGCGCTGGGCGCGGGTCACTGCGTGCGGGAGAGTGCCGATTCGACGACAGCGCACAAGATGACGGCCGCACGTAAGCCGTCGGTGCATGAGGTGATTTCTCCACGTGCAGACGTCTGGTTCGTGAGAATTTTCCCGAACGTTGCCGCAGCCGCGCGGAATGTTACGTCATCCGGGGAGGACGATTCCGCCGGTCTGCGTCAGGGAGTACGCGATCCAGACGACGATCAACGCGAGCGCCGCGAGCGCCGGAATGTTCCAGCGGCGCGCGGCGACCGCCGGTTCCCCCTCCGCGTACGCATGCAGGCGCTGAAGCGCCTGCGCCTCGTCTTCCGCGGGATCCTCGGCGGAGCGTCGCTTGATCGAAAGGTGCAGGCGCCGCGAGGATCCGCCCCACGCCGTCACGACGCCGCCCGCGCGCAGCGTGAACTCCATGTTGTAGCGCAGGCGCACCCCCGCGACCGCGGTCCACGGCAGTTCGATGATGCGCAGCAGGTTGTACACGCGCGCCTCGCGCTCGTCGGCTTCGATGCGCGGCACGACCAGGAACAGCCATACGAGCCAGCAGACGAGGAACAGCCAGGGGGCGACGAGGAATGCGTCCCACGGAGATGACCGAACCGCCATATCAATGACCAGGTATGCGCTGAGGAGCGCTGCTAGCCCAAACCAGACCCAGGCGAGCGGAGAGCGGAGCACGATCTGGTCGGTGGCGTGGGGCATGCGAACAAGGATACGGAGTCGCTCATATGCGGCTATGCCAGGGTGGTCCCGTGACTTCCGACATCTCGCGTGCTCGCGTCGGCTGGGAGGTCGGCATCGTGCTGGCCCTCTCGGTCGGGCAGTCTGCCGTCTACTCGGTTCTGTCGTTCGTCCGGTCGCTCATGACCGCTCCGCTCGCATCGCAGGCCACGTCGCTGAACCCGTCGCGCGCCGATCAGGCGATCTGGGATGCGATCTATCGTGTATTCGACGTGTTTTTCGACCTCGCGCTCGTCGCGCTGGTGATCTATCTGCTCTGGGAGCCGGCGCGAAGCGCGTTCCGGCGCATCGGGTTGAACTTCTCGCGGTTCGGCCGCGACGTGGGAACGGCCGTGGTGCTGCTCGCGTCGATCGGGATCCCCGGCCTCGGTCTGTATGCGCTCAGCCGCCTCATGGGGCTCACGCTGCAGGTTCAGGCCTCGGAGCTCGACGCGGCGTGGTGGACGATCCCGCTGCTGATCCTCTCGGCTGTGCGCGCGGGGCTCCTCGAAGAGGTGATCCTGAACGGGTACCTGTTCGAGCGCCTCGGATCGCGCTGGCGCGTGCTGATCGCAGTCGCGGCGCTCCGCGGCCTGTACCACCTGTACCAGGGCCCGGCGATGGCGCTCGGAAACATGGTGATGGGCCTGGTCTTCGGATGGGTCTATTTGAAGTGGCGGCGCGTGATGCCGCTGGTCATCGCGCACACCCTGCTCGACATGGTCGCCTTCGTCGGCTACCCGCTGGCGGCGCCCTACCTCCCCTAATTCTTCATTTCTGGCACATTTCACCATGCAACTCGATGGAGATTCGTGCCAGAAATGAAGAGTTGCATGGTGGCGGAGCCCTCACGCGAGAGCTGTGCACAACGGCGGATCCGCGTCAGTTGTTCACATTTCGAGCTTTCGGGTGCTGTTCCGGGTCACCATCTTCACATGACCCCCGACGCGATGTCGATACAGCCGCCGCCGGTTGCGCTCCTGCGAAGAGCGGAGGCCGGCACGCGCTTCGATCACGCGGTGCGGTCGGGGCGACTGCACCGCATCCGCAGCGGCGTGTACGTCGATTCGCGCGACTGGGAGGAACTTCCGCCGTGGAGCCGCTACCTCGCGAGGATCCATGCGTTCGCGTCGAAATCGCCGCATACCGTTTTCATGCACGAGTCGGCCGCTGCGCTCTGGGGTCTGCCGACGCTCGGGAAGCAGCACCGTATCCATGCGCGGGCGAGCAGACCCGGCGCCGCGAGACGCATGAACGACGTCCAGTGGCACCACACCAATGACGAGCCCGACGTTGCCGTCGCGCCGGGCATTGTCGCCACGTCGCCGATCGACACAGTTGTGGATCTCGCGCGTTCGCGGCATCCCGTCGTGGCGCGGGCCGCCGCGGATGCGCTGCTGCGCGAACTCGGCACCGGCCCGGATGCTCTCCTCGCGACGAACGATGCGCGCATCAGCGCACGCGGACGATCCGCTGCTCGATGGCCGTTGGAAACCGCGTCGTCGCTTGTGGAGACTGCGCTCGAGTCGGTGTCGCTCTGTGTGATCGAATGGCTCGGATTCGAGCGTCCAGAGCTGCAGGTCGAGTTCGAGATCGGCCCCGGAGACATCGCCCGGGCCGATTTCTACTGGCGAAGTGTCGATGTGATCGGCGAAGCGGACGGGCGCGCGAAATACTCGATGAACGGCGGGCTCCCCGAGCAACAGATGTGGTCGGAGAAGCGCCGAGAGGATTCGCTGCGACGCCAGGGTCGCGGCGTCGCGCGGTGGACCTGGGAGGAGGCCCGGCGGCCGGATGTGCTGCGCGATGTGCTCCGCCACTCGGGAGTTCCAGAGGTCCGGGCACCGCGCCACGACCTCCTCCGCACCCTCCCCGCGCACCTCTGACCTCAAATCTTCATTTCTGGCACATTTCACCCTGCAATTCGACGGAGATTCGTGCCAGAAATGAAGATTTAAGCGCCGGGGACGAGGCGCTTGCCGTAGGTCACGACGTCGCCGTCGTCGTAGCCGAGCGCGTCGTAGAACGCCAGGACCGAGCTGTTCTCACGACGCACCATCAGCTGCACCTTCGGACAGCCGAGGGCCGCAAGCCTGCGCTCCGCTTCCGCGACCAGGGCGGATCCGATTCCGCGCCCGCGTCGCGACGGATCCGTCGCGACGTAGTAGAGCCACCCGCGGTGGCCGTCGTATCCGGCCATGACCGATCCGACGAGCGCTTTTCCCTCGGTCGCCACCAGCATCAGATCGGGCCACACCTCCCGCGCCCGCGCTATGTCAGCGAAAGGGTCGTTCCACGGACGCGTGAGTTCCGTCTTCTCCCACAGCCGCACAACCGCCTCCACGTCGTCCGACTCGAGCGCGCGGATCGCGACGGTCATCGGATCCGCTCTTCCAGGCCCCTGTGCACGGCCGGCCACTCTGTGTCGGTGATCGAGTACACGACCGTGTCGCGCAGATGCCCATCAGGCATCACGCGATCGTTCTGCAGCACGGGTGTCTCGGCGAAGGTCATGACTCAGAGCATAGGGTCGACGAATGGCGACACCAGATTTCATCCTCCGCCTGCGCGAGAAGATCGGGCAGGAGCTGCTCTGGCTCATCGGCGTCACCGCCGTCGTGGTGAAGGGCGACGAGGTGCTCCTCGTCGAACGCGCCGACAACGGCAGGGTCACGCCCATCACCGGCATCGTCGATCCCGGAGAGGACCCGACCGTCGCCGCCGTGCGCGAGGTCGCCGAGGAGGCGGGCGTGCGAGCGCGCGCCGAGGCGCTCGTCTGGGTGCACGCCCTCCCGCCGATGCAGCATGTGAACGGGGACCGCGCACAGTACCTCGATATCGTGGTGCGCTTGACTGCACACGACGCGGATCCGTACCCCGCCGACGGCGAGAACACGCGCGCGTGGTGGTGCCCGATCGACGAGCTCGAAGCGGCGGGTGTGAACGACGACATGCGCGAGCGGATCCGTGAGGCGCTCGTGCACGAGGGATCCGCGCGGTTCGGACGATGATCGACCACACTGCGAAACGGATCCACGTGAGCGCCGTTGTGCTCCGCCATCCGTTCACAGGGCACGTGCTCACCGTGCGCAAGCGCGGGACCGGCATGTTCATGCAGCCCGGCGGCAAGCCGGATCCGGGCGAGAGCGCCGTTGACACGGCGATCCGCGAGATCCGCGAGGAACTGCGCGTCGAGCTGGATCCGGTGCTGATGCGTCTGCTCGGAGTCTTCGAGGCGCCCGCGGCGAACGAGGACGGATACGCGGTGCGCGGCACGGTGTTCACGCATCCACCGGTCGAGGTGACGGAGCCCGCCGCCGAGATCGAGGAGATCCGCTGGGTGGCGCCGGACGCCCCACTGTCGGCCGACCTGGCCCCGCTCATGACGACGCGGATCCTGCCGGCGCTCCGCGCCGCCGGGGTCTGACCCCGCGCTCTTCTCTTCATTTCTGGCACATTTCACCCTGCAATGCAGCGGAGAAAAGTGCCAGAAATGAAGAGTTGTTGAGGGACGGACGGGTTACAGTCGAGTTGACCTTATGGTCGGATATGGTTATGGTCTCCGTAACCTTAACTGATCGAGGAGCACCATGTCCGCTACCCGGATCACCCTGGAGGTCGATGCCTCCGTCGCCCGCGCGATCGCGGTCGATCCCGCTGATTCGTGCTCCGCCGACCTGGCGGAGGCGCCTTGGACGTTCGACCGGGCGCCCGGATACGGCCCAGGATCCTCGTCCGCAGACCCGTTCCCCGACGCCGCACCCTCGCAGGGCGAGCTGCCCGCCGACCTCCGCACCGCCAGCGATGACGAGCTCGACGAGCGCATCCGCGCGGCGCGGCGGACGCTCGGCGACCGCGTGGTCGTGCTCGGTCACTTCTACCAGCGCGACGAGATCGTGAAGTATGCCGACTACGTCGGCGACTCGTTCCAGCTCGCGCGCGCGGCGACCGAACATCCCTCGGCCGAGGCGATCGTGTTCTGCGGCGTGCACTTCATGGCCGAGACCGCCGACCTGCTCTCGGGCGCAGACCAGAGCGTGGTCCTCCCCCACCTCGGCGCCGGATGCTCGATGGCCGACATGGCTTCGATCGACGAAGTCGAGGAGTGCTGGGAACAGCTCGAAGACGCGTTCGGCCCGCTCGATGAGCGAGACGCCGACGGGCTCGTCCCCGTGATCCCCGTGACATACATGAACTCGTCGGCCGCGATCAAGGGCTTCGTCGGCCGGCACCGCGGCATCGTGTGCACATCCTCGAACGCGCGCACCGTTCTCGAGTGGGCGTTCGCACGCGGTCGCCGCGTGCTGTTCTTCCCCGACCAGCACCTCGGCCGCAACACGGCGAAGGCGATGGGCGTGCCGCTCGAGCAGATGCCGATGTGGAACCCGCGGCGGCCGCTCGGCGGATCCTCCGTGGCTGAGCTCGAGGGTTCCCGCGTCATCCTGTGGCACGGGTTCTGCAGCGTGCACCGCCGGTTCACGACCGCGCAGATCGACAAGGCCCGCGCCGAGCATCCCGGCGTGCGCGTGATCGTGCACCCCGAGTGCCCCATGCCCGTCGTCGACGCCGCAGACGAGTCGGGATCGACCGACGTCATCCGCCGCGCCATCGAGGACGCGACCGAGCCCACGACGTTCGCGATCGGCACCGAGATCAACCTCGTGCGACGTCTCGCGGCCCAGCATCCGCAGCACACGATCTTCTGCCTCGACCCGGTCGTCTGTCCGTGCTCGACGATGTACCGCATCCACCCCGCCTACCTCGCGTGGGTGCTCGAGCGACTCGTTGCCGGCGAAACCGTCAATCGGATCCGCGTGACGGGTGACGTCGCCGGCCCCGCACGCGTCGCGCTCGATCGCATGCTGCGGGCGAGGCCGTGATTCTCGTCATCGGATCCGGGATCGCGGGGCTCACCGCGGCGCTCGTCGCGCACGAGCACGGCTCCGAGGTGACGATCGTCACGAAGGCAGGCATCGCTGACGCGAACACCACCCGCGCGCAGGGCGGAATCGCCGCCGTTGTCTCGCCCGAGGATGCGCACGCGGCGCACGCCGCCGACACGCTGCGCGCCGCGGGCGGGCTGGCGGATCCCGCCGCGGTCGACGCGCTCGTCGGAGACGGCTCCGACCTCATCGCGCGGCTGATCCTCGATTACGGCGTCGCGTTCGACCGCGACGCCGACGGCGGCCTGTCCCGAGGTCTCGAGGCGGCGCACTCGTTTCCGCGGATCCTGCACGCGGGCGGCGATGCTACCGGTGCCGAGATCGAGCGCGCCCTCGTCGCGGCGGTCCGCGCGTCCGGCATCGAGGTGCGCGAGCACACGATGCTGCGCGACCTGCTCACGAGGAACGGCGCCGTTATCGGCGCGCGGTTGATGGAGCCCACGGGACGCACGGTCGACGCGGCGGCAGAAGCCGTGATCCTCGCCACCGGCGGGTGCGGGCGGGTGTACTCGCGAACGACGAATTCGGATGTGGCGACGGGCGAGGGAATCGCGGCGGCGATCCGTGCGGGCGCCCGGGTGCGCGACATGGAGTTCGTGCAGTTCCACCCGACCGTGCTCGCGGCGGGCGAGAGCTTCCTGATCTCCGAGGCGGTGCGCGGCGAGGGCGCCGTGCTCCTTGACGAACAGGGACACCGGTTCGCGTTCGACGCGCATCCAGACGGCGAGCTCGCTCCGCGCGATGTCGTGGCCCGGGCGATCGCCGACGCCATGGCCGGTCAGGGCGGCCGACCGGCCATGCTCGACGCGACCGGAATCGGCACGGCGACGCTCACCCGGCGGTTCCCGACGATCGATGCCACTCTGCGCGAGCGCGGTCTGGACTGGGCGCGCGAGCCGATTCCGGTTGCGCCGGCCGCGCACTACCTGATGGGCGGCGTGGCCACCGATCTCGATGGGGCGACGAGCCTGCCAGGGCTCTATGCCGCGGGCGAGTCCGCGCGCACCGGCGTGCACGGCGCGAACCGACTCGCGTCGAACTCGCTGCTCGAGGGCGGCGTCTTCGGCGCCCGCGCGGCGCGCGCCGCCGTTCGCTTCGCGCGCACAACGACGGCAGATCGCACCGCCTCCCCCGATTCGTCGGCAGATCTCAGCCAAAATGCCCGGATCTGCCGTAGTCCTGCGCCGGAGCCGTTCGATCGCTCCGCGCTCGGGCGGCTGATGTGGGAGCGCGCCGGGCTCGCGCGCGACGCCGCGGGCCTCGACCTCGCCGCGGCCGCGATCGGCGGATGGCTGTCGGCTCTCGCTGAACCCATGACTCCCGAGTCCGTCGAAGATCTGGGGCTCCTCACCGTCGCGCGCGAGATCGTGCGGGCCGCGCGGGTCCGCGCCGAGTCGGTCGGCGCCCACTTCCGCTCAGACACCGCTCGCGTGACGGCCGCGGCCTGACCGCGACGAGAAGGAGACACCATGCTCACCCCCGCCGCCATCGACAGGGTCGTGCGCCTCGCGCTCGAAGAGGATGCTCCGTGGGGCGACATCACGAGCGAGGCGCTGATCCCCAGCGATGCGACCGCGACGGCAGAGCTCGTGGCTCGCGAGGCCGGCGTCTTCAGCGGTGCCGGACCGTTCGCGGCCGCGTTCCGGATCACCGATCCCGCCATCGCGGTCGACGTCTCGGCTGCCGAGGGATCCCGATTCGCTGCGGGAGATCGCCTCGCCCGCGTTACCGGCCCGGCGCGCGGTGTGCTGTGCGCCGAACGCGTTGCGCTCAACCTCGCGCAGCGCATGTCGGGGATCGCGTCGCTCACGGCGCGGTACGTCGATGCGATCGCCGGAACGCACGTGCGCATTGTCGACACGCGCAAGACGACGCCCGGGCTGCGCGCGCTCGAACGTCACGCCGTGCGCTCGGGCGGCGGACACAACCACCGCTTCTCGCTGTCCGACGCGGTGATGGCGAAGGACAACCACCTCGCCGTCGTCGCGGGCCGCAGCAGCATCACCGAGGCGCTGCGCGAGGCGAGGGCGCGGGTGGCGCACACGACCCACATCGAGGTGGAGGTCGACCGCCTCGACCAGGTCGAGCCCGTGCTGGCCGCGGGCGTCGACACCATCATGCTCGACAACTTCTCGCTCGATGATCTGCGCGAGGGCGTGCGGCTGGTCGCCGGCCGCGCCGTGGTCGAGGCGTCGGGCGGCGTCGACCTCGACACCGTCTCAGCCATCGCCGCCACCGGCGTCGACGTCATCTCGGTCGGCGCGCTGACGCATTCCGCGCGCTCGATCGATCTCGGCCTCGATATCTCGGTGGGATGATCTACCTCGACCACGCCGCGACCTCGCCCGTGCGCCGCGAGGTGCTCGAGGCCATGACGCCGTTCCTCACGACCGAGTTCGGTAATCCGTCGAGCGCCCACGCGGCGGGCGAGCGCGCGAAGGATGCGCTCGAGAACGCCCGGCGCCGGGTCGCCCGGCACCTCGGCGCACGCACGGGCGACGTGATTTTCACCTCGGGCGGCACCGAATCGAACAATCTCGCCGTCAAGGGCATCGCGGTGGCCGCGCTGGACCGGGGCCGTCGGCACGTCATCACGAGCGCGGTCGAGCACTCGTCCGTGCTCGAGTCGGTCTCGGCGCTCGAGCGCGTGCACGGCATCGACGCGACGGTGCTCGACGTCGACCGGTACGGCCGCGTCGATCCCGAGGAACTCGCGGCGTCGATCCGCGACGACACCTCGCTCGTCGCCGTACAGTACGCGAACAACGAGGTCGGCACGGTGCAGCGGGTGCATGAGCTGGCGGCGGTCTGCGCCGACCGCGGCGTACCGCTGCACGTCGATGCGGTACAGGCCGCGGGGTGGGTGCCGCTGACGCGCAGCACAACTACGGCAGGTTCCGCCTACACGGGCCGATCGGCATCCGATTCCGCGGCACCGGACGAAAACTGCCGTAGTTATGCATGGAGCGGCGGGCCCGAGCAGTTGCCAGCACCTGACCGCAACCGCCGTCGCACGGCCCTGGCCGATTCCGTGGCGCTCTCCGGCCACAAGATCGGCGCGCCGAAGGGAACGGGCGCGCTGATCGTGCGGCAGCGCATACCCCTCGAGCCGCTGCTGCACGGGGGCGGGCAGGAGCGCGGCAGGCGCTCGGGCACCGAGTCGGTCGCGGGCGCCGTCGCGATGGCGACCGCGCTCGACCTCGCCGAGGCCGAACGTGCCGCGAGCGCCGACCGGGTGAGAGCGATCCGCGATGCGTTCGTCGCCGACGTGCTGAAGCTCGTTCCCGAGGCGCGCCTCACGGGGCACCCCGCCGAACGACTGCCGCAGCTCGCGAGCTTCACGATCGAGGGCACGGGCGGCGAGGCGATGCTCACCGACCTCGCGCGCCGCGGCGTGCTCGCGTCGAGCGGATCCGCGTGCTCCGCCTCGCACGAGGATGCCTCGCACGTGCTGCTCGCGCTCGGGGCCGACGATGACCTCGCCCGCACGGCGATCCGCTTCTCGCTTTCGGCGTCGACCGACGACCTCGCTCCGGTGGCCCGCGCCCTCGCGGAGTGCGCCCTCGCGAATCTTCCGGGTCGTGATCGGTAGGGTCTAATGCGTGACTGACGCCACGATAGAGCCGCCGCGGGTCGCCGTCCAGGCGGCGATCTTCTCGGTGCGCGCGGGCGCTGACCACGACGAGCTGATGATTCCGCTCGTCCGGCGCACGCGCGAGCCGTTCCTCGACCAGTGGGCGCTCCCGGGCGGATGGCTCGGTGCCGAGGAGGGCCTCGAGGCGGCTGCCGGTCGCACCCTGGCCGAGACCACCGGCCTCGCCCCGAGCTGGCTCGAGCAGCTGTACACGTTCGACAACACCGACCGGTCCCCCGCCACGCGCGTGGTCTCGGTCGTCTACTGGGCGCTGCTGCGCAGCGACCTGGTCGAGGCCCAACGCGCGGCCGCGGGTTCGCCCGAGAACGTCGAGTGGTTCCCCGTCGAATCGCTGCCCGACCTTGCATTCGACCACCGCCCCATCGTCGACTACGCCGTCTGGCGTCTGCGCAACAAGGCCGGATACAGCCGCATCGCGGCCGCGCTCCTGCCCGACGAGTTCACACTGGCCGAACTGCGCGGCGTCTACGAGACGGTGCTCGGCAAGCGGCTCGATCCGTCGAACTTCCGGCGACTGCTCGAAGGATCCGAGGCGCTCGTACCGACCGAGGTCTTCCGCACGGGCCCGCACCGCCCGGCGCGCGTCTTCCGATACAACGCCGACGTCGATCTCGCCGACCTCGGTCCGCTGTAGCGGCACACCGCTCTGAAGAGGTGCCGTCTCAGCGGGACTCCTGCTCCCGCGCCAGCGTCGCGTAGAACCCGCCCGCCCGGATCAGATCGTCGTGCGTGCCGCGCTCGACGATGCGGCCGCCGTCGAGCACGTGGATCACGTCGGCGCCGACCACGGTCGACAGGCGGTGCGCGATGGTGATCGTCGTGCGCCCGCGGGCGGCCTGCTCGAGCGCGTCCTGCACGATGCGCTCGCTCACGGTGTCGAGCGCGCTCGTCGCCTCGTCGAGCAGCAGCACGGGCGGATCCTTCAGCAGCACGCGCGCGATCGCAATGCGCTGCTTCTCCCCGCCTGAGAGCCGATAGCCGCGCTCGCCGACGACCGTGTCGTAGCCGCGCTCGAAGCTCATCACCCGGTCGTGGATGTTCGCCCCGCGGCACGCGCGCTCGATCTCGTCGTCGGTCGCGTCGGGCTTGGCATATCGCAGATTCTCGCGCACCGTCGCGTGGAAGAGGTAGGTCTCCTGGCTCACGATGCCGACGTGGTCGATGATCGATTCGGCCGTGAGCTCGCGCACATCGCGGCCGGCGATCATCACGGATCCGCCGGACGCCTTGTACATGCGCGGCGTCAAATAGAGGATGGTCGTCTTGCCCGCGCCGCTCGGCCCGACGAACGCGATGTGCGTGCCGGGCTCGGCCGCGAACGACACCCCGTCGAGCGTGGGAACCGAGTCGGCCGATGCGTCCGGGTAGCGGAACGTCACGTCGCGGAACTCGATCCGCCCGGCGGGCCCCGGAACCTCTGCGAGGTCCACGGCATCCGCACGGTCGGAGATCGCCGGGGTGAGATCGAGGTACTCGAAGATGCGCGCGAACAGCGCCTGCGACGTCTGGATCTCGAGAGCGACCCGCATGAGGCTGACGAGCGGCATCGACACGCGGGCCTGCACGGTCGTGAATGCGACGATCGCGCCGGCCGTGATGGACCCGGGCGCCCCGTCGACGAGGAATCCGGCGGCGAGGTAGATGATCGCGGGCACCGAGCTCATCAGCACGCTGACAACAGCGAAGAATCCCTGCCCGCTCATCGTCTGGCGCACCTGCAGGCGGATCTGGTTCACGTTCTCGGCCGCGTACCTGGCCAACTCGGTGGGCTGACGGTTGAACGACTTCGACAGCATGATGCCCGACACGCTCAGGGTCTCCTGCGTGATCGCGGTCAGCTCAGACAGCGACTGCTGCGTTTCGTTCGCGATGCGCGCCCGTGCCTGCCCGACGCGGCGCTGCACGATGACGAGGACCGGCGTCATCACGAGCGAGATGATCGTGAGTCGCCAGTCGATCAGCACCATCGCGACGATCGAAGCGATGACGGTGACGGCGTTGCCGAGGATGCTCGTCACGGTGCTCGTGAGCACGCCCGACACGCCGCCGACGTCGTTCTGCAGCCTCGATTGGATCACTCCCGTCTTCGTGCGGGTGAAGAACGCGAGCTCCATGCTCTGCAGGTGATCGAACAAGCGCACGCGCAGGTCGCCGGCGACCCGGTTGCCGACGCTCGACGTGAGCCAGGTCTGCACGATCTGTGTGCCCGCCGCGAGCACGTACAGCGCGATCATCAGGCCGACGAGCCAGCTGAGCAGCCCGAGGCGCACCCCTCCCGAGGCGGGGAACAGTGCATCGTCGAAGACGCGCTGGATCACGAGCGGCGGGATCGCGCCCAGCACCGCGCCCACCATGACGAGCAGCGCTGTCACGGCCACCCGCCGGCGATAGGGGCGGAACAGTGCCGCGATGCGCTTTCCGAGATCGGGGACGCGCGGTGCCTCGGCGTTCGCCTTCCGCTGCGCGGTCTCGTCGATCGGGCGCATTCCGCGCCCCCCGCCCATCGGTCGTCCCATGCTCACTCGGCCAGCCTAGGCCGCCGGAACGTCCGGTGAATTTTCACGTGAGCGGGAATACACGAGCGCATCGGCGCGGTTAGACTGATACGTCTGCCTACGGGGGGTGAGCTGTGCACCCCTGGCCCGGGGCGGCTCACACTTTTTCTGCCTGGAGCACACCTCGTGACGACAGATACCGGTTCTATGCGGGCTCAGACCGCGCCCCGTGACACGATCGACCCCGCCGGAATGCGGGTGATCTGGCTGCTGCTCGTAGCCGCATTCGTGGCGATCCTCAACGAGACCACGATGGCGATCGCCATCCCCGAACTGAACAGGACGCTCGGCATCCCCGAGGAGCAGGGCCAGTGGTTCACGAGCGCCTTCATGCTGACGATGGCGGTCGTGATCCCCACGACCGGCTTCCTGCTGCAGCGCTTCACGACCCGTCAGGTCTTCCTGGCCGCCATCAGCGCGTTCGCGCTCGGCACCCTGATCTGCCTCGTCGCGCCCGGGTTCACGGTGCTGCTCATCGGCCGCATCGTGCAGGCCGCCGGCACGGGAATCATGATGCCGCTGCTCATGACGACGATGATGAACGTCGTCCCCGCCCATTCCCGCGGCCGCATGATGGGCCGCGTCGGCCTCGTGATCTCGCTCGCTCCGGCCATCGGCCCGACGCTGTCCGGAGTGATCCTCGACCACTTCGGCTGGCGCATGATCTTCGCGATCATCCTGCCGATCGCGATCGTCGCGATGCTCATCGGCGCCAAGTGGATGACGAACCTCGGCGAGACGACGCACGCGCCGATCGACGTGCTGTCCATCGTCCTCTCCGCTCTCGGATTCGGCGGAATCGTCTTCGGCCTGAACCAGCTCGGCGGCGGCCACGGCGGCGAGGCGTCGTCGGATCTCGGCGCCCTGCCGGTCGTGCTGCTCGTCGCCGGTGCGGTCGCGCTCGGCGTGTTCGTCTGGCGCCAGCTCGTGCTGCAGAAGAAGGACGATGCGCTGCTCGATATGCGGGTGTTCCGTGCGAAGAACTTCGTCGTCGCGGTCGTCATCATGACGGTCGTCGCCTTCGCGATGTTCGGCACGCTCACGATGCTGCCGCTCGTGCTGCAGACGGTATCGGGCCTGAACGCGACGCAGTCGGGCCTCGTGCTGCTGCCGGGCGCCCTCCTGATGGGTCTGCTCGGGCCGCTGATGGGCCGCGTCTACGACGCGTATGGCCCCAAGGTGCTGCTCGTTCCGGGCACGCTCCTCATTGCTGGCGCCCTGTTCACGTTCTCGATGCTCACGCCCGAGACGCCGACGTGGCTCATCACGGCCGTGCAGATCGCGATGTCGCTCGGACTCGCCGGGTCGTTCACGCCGCTGTTCTCGGCGTCGCTCGGATCGCTCAAGCGCCACCTCTACTCCCACGGATCCGCAGTGCTCAACACCCTGCAGCAGGTCGCGGGTGCCGCCGGGACCGCGCTGCTGATCGGCATCTACTCGTCGGGTCTGCATGCCGGAACCGCGGACGGCACGGATGCGGCCTCGGCGGGCGCCATGGGTGCGCAGACGGCATTCCTCATCGGTGCGTGCATCGCGGTCGCCGCGGTCGCGCTGGCGTTCTTCGTCAAGAAGCCGGCCGACGACCAGGAAGACCACATGATGCCCGCCGCGCACTGATCGTCATTCGTCAGAAGGGGTCGCTTCGGCGGCCCCTTCGTCGTTGCCGAGTGCGCGTAGGACGCTAAGCGGCGAGCGCCATACGCGAATGGAAGACGCGCCGCTCCCCCGTCAGCGGGTCGTCGAACGCGAGTGTGGTCGCGAGCAGCTGCAGCGGATCCGAGAAGTCGTACGGGTCCGGCTCCGCATCGCGGGGGTAGACCGGATCGCCGACGATCGGCATGCCGAGACCGTTCATGTGCACGCGCAGCTGGTGCGTCTTGCCCGTGTGCGGGGTGAGCACGAATGCGCCCACGGCGCGGCCGTCGCGCTCGCCGGCGCCGGCGAGACGGATCGTCGTGTGCGCGTTGGGCGGCCCGGCGACCTCGCGCACCGGACGCTCGCCGTCGATCTTCCGCAAACGGCTGCGACGCTCGCGTGCTTCGCCGCTCTCCAGTCCGAGCGGCAGAGGATCACCTTCCCGCCATCCGTTCGGCAGCCACGCGAGCGCGCGATAGGTCTTCTGGATCTGCTTCTCCTGGAACAGAACCTGGTACTTGCCGCGCGTCTCGGGCCGCCGCGAGAGCGCCAGCAGGCCGCCTGTGACGCGGTCGAGCCGGTGCATGGCGACGATGTCGTCCTCGCCGCGAGCGATGCGCAGGCGCGTCACGACGCACTCACGCTGGAAGATCCCGTTGGGCGTCGATGCGAGGAAGTGCGGCTTGTCGACGATCAGAAGCTCGTCGTCCTCGTGCACGACCGCGATCTCGAACGGCACGCGCCGCTCGGGCGGCACGGGCTTGTGGAACGCGTAGAACCCGCCCGGGATCACCGCGTCGTCCAGTCGCACCCGAGCGCCCGTCTGGTCGGTCAGTTCCCCGGCGACGGTGAAGTACTCGACGCCGACCGAATCCAGTGCCTCCTCCCTCGCAAGCGTGCGGGAGATCACGACCTGTTCGAGCCACTCGCGCACCGTGCCCGGCACGGGATCGTGCTGCGCGGCGTGCGTCTGCGTGCCGCCGGGCGCCCTGAGGCGCGCCGCGCTGATGCCGTCGCGCGGCGGAAGGAGTCGCAGCCCGCGCGCGACGCGGAGGGACGCGGGCGCTACCCCGTCGGCGACGTCTTTCATTCTCCGAGTATCCCCCGCCGCCCTGCGCGATACCCCCGAAAGCGAGGGTGGCGGGACACCGCTGCGTGGTCATACACTCGCCTGCATGTGCGCGGCGCGGTGCCCGCCGGGAAGGAACCCTCGTGCTCGACTCGATCCAATCGTTCCTCGACGCGGCCAGCGGCATCGTATGGGGACCGTACATGCTCATCCCCCTGCTCCTCGGAACCGGGCTGTATCTCACGATCCGCCTCGGCGGCATCCAGTTCCTGCGCCTCGGGGCCGCGCTCTCGCTCGGCCTCTTCCGCCGTCGAGACAAGGGCGCGGACGGCGACATCTCCCAATTCCAGGCGCTCACGACGGCGCTCGCCGCGACGGTCGGCACGGGCAACATCGTCGGCGTCGCCACCGCGATCGCGGTCGGCGGGCCCGGGGCCCTGTTCTGGATGTGGGTCACGGGGCTGCTGGGCATGGCCTCGAAGTACACCGAGGCGTACCTCGGCGTGCGATTCCGACGTACGGACGCGGCCGGCGAACGCAACGGCGGGCCGCAGCAGTACCTCGAACGAGGCATTCCGAACGGATTCGGGAAGCTGCTCGGCGGGCTGTTCACGGTCTTCACCGTGTTCGCGTGCTTCGGCATCGGCAACATGACGCAGGGCAACTCG
>Ga0308157_10001424_pt1 | contig 49641 bp, 43 predicted proteins | sample PhyBR1_FD_201035 | JGI IMG/M metagenome (GOLD analysis project Ga0308157, IMG submission 201035) | Phyllosphere microbial communities from UC Gill Tract Community Farm, Albany, California, United States - DLSLB.R1 | ecosystem: Host-associated > Plants > Phyllosphere > Unclassified | place: USA...
CTGATAAGTTATACGGAAGCATCATGGTATATGGGAAAAATGAATATTTCTTTACCGGAGCAGACAGAACGGATGCTTATTATTTCCAGATCGAAGCTTTCAATGCGAATGGAGTTTCGGAAAGAACGGAAGTTTTTAAATCAGAATAAATTAATAAAAATAAACGCTTTGAAATTTTTCAGAGCGTTTATTTTTGTTGATTTTATAAATCTTTGTTCTCATATAATTACAGTTATTTAGAAAATATTAGCACTTACTTGTATTAATAAGAGCACTTATGAATTGCAGATAGTTATTTAGTTAATTATTTTGGAACTTAGTGATTGTAATTAATGGTTTAAAAATCAATAAAAATTTCTTAATACTAATCAAAATACTAATCAAAATACTAATCATTATGAAAAAAGTTTTAATTTTTACATTAGTGTCTATCCTATTTTTTTTCATTGGATGTAATGACAGCTCAATTGTAGAACAAGAGAAAATGAAATTAAATAGTTCTACATCTGCAAAATCGTTTGATCAACTTGAACAAGCTGCAATATATGTTGCTGCTGGATCATATCTTTTTGCTAATTGTCATGGAAATTATCATTGTGGACCATGTCCTGGATTCTGTATAAGAAAAGGAAGAAAACCGAGATTTGAAAAGGTTTATACTGCAAATTTTACTAATGAAGAACAGGGAGCATTCAGAATATTAAATATAGATAGCAATACTATAACAATTAAATTTCTGACAGATAATTTAACTTACAATAATCAAGCTGTTTTAGAATCTAATCTACCTTTAGATGCAACAACAGCGGTTGAATATGGATATTCTGAAATTACATTTCTTCAGGGAACTTATGACGTAAATCCTACAAATGGAACAGCAGTTTTCAATGCTATTATAAACTAAAAGTTCTAAAATTGTGAGAAACTTTTTTGAAATTATTTCTTAAAATTTAAATATAATAAAAAACCCGCTAACTTCTCAGCGGGTCTTTGTACAAAATAATTTATATGAAGAATGATTGTTTATTATCGTGTTCTGCTTTTGATAGCATCTGAAGCACTTTCGATATCTCTTACCTTTTTCACTTTTTGATTACCGAAGTTGTAAGTAATGCTAAAGGTACCCCCTCTTCTATACTGATCGTTTCTTACGTAGTTATAGTTTCCATTAGCTTGGTAGTCTTCTATTTCTACAATATTGGTTCTTAAAACATCATTTAGGTTCAAGGCAAATGTCCAGTCATTCCAGTTTTTCTTTAAGCTTATATCTAAACTCATAAGATTTTTAAGAAGACCTAGTTCAATTTGTTGTTTGTCTACAAAGAAATAATTTATTCCCAAAAACCACGTTTTCTTTTTATCTAATCTGATGGTGTTGTTTGTCTGAATTACAATACTCGTAGAGCTTACTTTGTTTTCATAAGTAGGAAATACATCTCCTGAGGTAGGATCTATACTTAAACTTCCATCATTGATATTTCTTTGAACCCCAATATTAAAGTTTGTAGTCAAATATTGGTTAAAGAATGTTCTTTGAACTCCTACCATTGCAGACATTTCCTGTTTATCACCAAAATTGGTTCGGATGTATCTTAATTGTTTATGCGAATCCATAATAGGTTCGTTGGTAACAGGATCGAGAACAATCTCTCCGTTTGCATCTCTTCTTGGTTTCAGAATATCTCTCTGCAAAGGAACCTGTGTGATAACATCTTTAAATAATGAATGACTTAAAATCAGGAAATAAGAATTTTTAAACATATACGTTAGTTCCTGATTATAGGTTGAAGAAGCTTTTACAAAAGGGTTGTTCTGTGTGTAATTATCTTCGGTAAGAATATTTCGGACAGGGTTAAGTTCCCAAAAGCTTGGTCTTCTCATTCTGCTGGAAAATGCATATGAAATATTGTTCTTATCGTTGATCGCGTAATTTAAACTTACATAAGGAAGCAAATTATTATAGTTTCTTTCAATTCTTCTGTATTCAGGTGCAGCATTGTCAGAAGTTCCCAAACTATTGGTAATCTCATATCTCGTTCCGACTTTTCCTGAAAATTTATCGGAAAACTTCTTTTCAACAGTTAAATATAACCCGTAGATGTTTTCATCATATACAAAATGGTTGGGTTGATGCTCTTCTGCTTCCAAAGGAGGAACAGTATTTTCTCTGTAAGTATCATTTTTTGTGTCGTTATCAGTTTTTGTTCTGTTATAATTTCCACCAATTGAAATGGTAAGATCATTTTTAAACTTTTGGATATAATCTACCATTCCAGAGAAGTTGTTTATTTTCTGCGGCAGATTTTGATAAATGGTTTGTGCTAAACCTAGATTATTTCCTAAAGCATCAGCATAAAAAGTTTTGTTATCTGTAAACTGGAATCTTTTATAATTAAGATAAGCAGCATTTACATTTAACTTACTACCTAAAGAATCAGTTTTTAATTCATAGTTTAAGTTGAGAGAGTTGTTGTAAGAGCGTGCATCCTCTTTATTTCTTGAGTTGGTATAATTAATATTGTATTCATTAGTATCTTTATCTAACGAGCGGATCGTATTGAATAGACTTACCGTTGAATTATAACTTTTATTAGCTGAAGAATTCCATGTTAAAGCAAGATTGCTCTTTTCAGTTAATTGGTAGTCAATATTCAGATAGCCTCCGATAAACTTATTAGGATCATCAACATTGCCGGTAGACTCATTGGATGATGAAGTATTTCCGTTTCTTAAAATATAGCTTTGAGCGTCAATATTTTCTCCCCCGTTTAAATTGGCACTAATTCCCAGCTTGTCTTTTCTATAGTTTGCTGAAAAACTTGCAGAACTTGCATTGTATTTGTTTTGAGAGTTAGCCATTCTCATATTTCCATTTAAACCGTCGCTCATTTTCTTTTTCAGGATAATATTGATGATACCATCAGAAGATTCTACCTGATATTCACTTCCCGGAACCGTAATCACCTCAATCTTCTGAATATTTTCTGCCGGTGTATTCTTTAAAAATTGAGTCAAAGATTCTGCATCCATATTGGTTTTTCTACCATTGATATAAATCAGAGCATTATTTTTTCCTGCAATTTTCAACGCTTTATCATCAGTTGTAGATAGGAGAGGAGTCTGCTTCAAAAGATCAAAGGTTGTATTTCCTTTTGCTACCGGAGATGCAGCAACATCGTACACAAAACGGTCACTTTGTTTTTTGAATACCTGTTTCTTTAAAGTAACAGTTTCTATATTCTGAGTTTTTGCAGTATCCTGTTTTTTCTGCTGAGCGAAAGTTAATCCGCTGAAAAATAAGGCTGCGATGAGAATTGGCGTTTTCATAATTTTATTTTTAAGAGTGTTTTATATTTAATAGCTTGTATTTGTTATTATTTAACATTGCAAAGATATATAATAAATTGAGTATTATGCAATACAAAGTACTAAAAATGTTTTTAAAATAATTTTAACTACTTGATTTATAGTTGTTAAAATTTAAATGTTAATTTTTAAACTTTTTGATTATCTACATAATAAGACAACTGTAACCTAGATTTTGTTACAGCAGATTAGAAAATATTTAAATAATAGAAATGAATATGAAAATAATATAAAGTTTCACCTAAAAAATCAATATTTTAGACTGAATTTTTAAATTAATAACATATGAGGAAATTTTATTTTTTATTTTTAATGTTATCACTGGTATTTTCATGTAAAGATGAGTCTTTCGTGGAAATGGGTAACGAAAATTTAAATCCCCAATCAAACTATAATTTTGGAAGTACAACACAAAAAGACTTTCAAGGTGTCATTTTAGATACAAATGGAGCTCCTATTTATGGAGCAACAGTGCAAATTGGGACAACTTCGGTTTCAACTAATTACAAGGGTTTTTTTATCTTAAAAAATACTTCTGTCCAAGAAAATTTTGCCCACATTAAAGTAACGAAAGCAGGTTTTATAAATGCTTCACGAGTTTTAGTTCCTTCTAATGGGATGAATCGTGTAAACATTATGATGATTCCGGAAACGCTTACTTCTACGGTTTCTTCTGGAGCAACATCAACGGTTTCTCTTGCTGACGGCACAAAAGTAAAATTTGATGGTAGCTTTAAAGACGCCAACGGTAATGCTTATTCAGGAAGTGTAAGTGTTTCTCTTTATCATTTAGCGCCTTCTAATACCTATTTAAATGAATTAATGCCGGGTTCGTTTTTGGCAACGAGTTCAAACGGAAGTGCAAGAATAATGGAAACTTTTGGAATGTTGCACGTACAATTAACGGGAAGTGCAGGTCAAAATCTTCAAATTGCGACTGGACACACTGCTGAAATTACCATTCCGATAGATGCGTCACAGTCATCAACATCGCCTAGTACAATTCCTTTATGGTCTTACAACGAAAACACTGGAATGTGGAATGAAGAAGGTTCTGTAACAAAAGTTGGAAACACTTATGTAGGAACAGTAAGCCATTTTTCTTGGTGGAATTGCGATATACAGCTTCCTCAAGCAACATTAAAAGTTACAGTAAAAAACAATACAGGGCAACCTTTGGCTAATGCTAAAGTTACTCTTAAAAGAAATTCGCAAACTTACGAGGTTGCAGGTATTACAGACAATAATGGAGTAGTGACAGGTATTATTCCAGCTGGTGAAAGTTTAGTTTTAAAAGTGTATGATAACTGTAATTCGATTGTTTATACCTCTACTGTTGCACCAGTTACGGCGGGTAATCTTTATGTGCTACCAGATATTGTGGTAACACCTTCGGGAACAAATTATATTATCCAGGGAAATCTTAAAACCTGTGCAAATGCAGATGTAACAGATGGATTTGTAACACTAAAAGCTGTGAATGGAACATATTTTCAGTATGTTTCAGTGCCAGTGAGTAGTACCGGTACGTTCAGCGCCAGTATTTATTCATGTAATTCGGGACAGCAGTTTGTTTTAGAAGCTTTTGATACGGCAAACATGCGATCTACGGGAGAAATTAATGTTACGCCAACAGCAGCAACAACTAATTTGGGAAATATAACAGTTTGTACTGGGATAAGTGAATTTATCATTTATAAAGTTGACAATCAGCTATCTAAAAATCTTCTACCTCCAATAGGTGCAGAATATTCTTCAAGTACAAATGCTATGGTAGTTACCTGTTATCCTCCAAATTCAGCATTAGGAGGCTTTCAAATGGTAGTCCCAAATATATTGGGTGTGGGAACTTATAATACGTTCAATTATCTAGATGTGATAGGAAGTGGCTCGTCACCAAATGGAATCCAATCTTTTGGAAGTACTTTAACATTACAAATAAGTAATCTTGGAGCAATAGGACAATATATTGATTTTACAATCAATGGAACTTACACCAATTCTACAGGAAATCATACGCTTTCTGTAACAGGGCACGTTATCAGAGATAATTAAAAGTTATCAGAATATTTAATAAAAAAGGACCGGAGGGTCCTTTTTTTATTATTCTCTATCGAAACGAGCTAATTTTTTATCAATCCAGATGGTAGCAAAAGGAAAGAAAGCGGAGATGAGTGAAAATACAAAGTCTTCATCATCCCAGACAAATATTTTCCTCATAGACGGCAAAAAGATAAGATATATTGTGAAAAACAATCCATGAATACTGCCTATAGAACTGATATAAACAATAGGGATAATGCCATGCGGATCAACACGAATCCAGATCATGGCTGTAAAAAGGAAGAACCATGATAATGCTTCGGCGAAACAAATTCGTCTAAACCATTTAATAATTTGTTCTTGGCTATATTTTGCGAAAATTTTTTCGAGAAAATCCATTACAATTTGTCTAACTTCTATTTATAAAAACTACTGCCATCCAAATATTCAAAAACTTCAGGCGGAAGCATCGGTCTCACATTTTTATTCTCTTTGATCATATTGCGGATTTCAGTAGCAGAAAGTTCGATAATAGGAGCTTTAATCAAAGAGATATTTTCGTGGTTTTGATAGTCGGATATTTTTGCTTCACCTTCAGAAACTCTGGGATATACGATGATATGATAGTTTTTCATCAGATAATCCGCATTTTTCCATTTGTGAAGACTTTTTAAATTATCTTCCCCCATAATTAAGCTGAAAGAATACTTAGGATACTTTTCATTAAGATAAGTTAAAGTATCAATTGTATAACTTGGCTTAGGGAGAGAAAATTCAACATTCGAAGCTTTAATATAAGGATAATTTTTAAGAGCCAGCTCAACCATATCGAGCCGGTTGTGGTCATTCAGCAATGTCTTTTTGTCCTTAAATGGGTTTTGAGGACTTACAACAAACCAGACCTCATTCATATCAGAATTCTCTAAAATATAATTGGCAAGAATCAAATGGCCGATATGGATAGGATTAAAAGATCCAAAGAAAAGACCAACTTTTTTCATAGTAGACACAATGAATGATTAATTATCTCTGAACTTTACGTCTTTAATATTCAAATAATGAGTAACATTGCCTTTCCAATGGTTTTCTTCCAAAGTGAAGGCTATATCGAAACTTTTATTTTTAAACTCTTCTGCAAATTGTCCCAGTTTAAAGCCTACACATTCTATATTTCTGTTGGTAGACTCTTGTCTGATGTAAAATTTGATATGATTATTATCTTTTCCCATCGTTTTCAAATAACCCGAAAGTTTCTGATTGCTCATGGAAAATATAGGCTTCATATTGTGAGGTCCGAAAGGAGCCAGTTTTCTGTGAAAATTGATGAATTCACGATTGATGTCTTCAATCTGAATTTCCGTATCAATATTGATGGACGGTTCTTTTTGATGTTCCTGAATTTTTTCTGAAACTACTTTTTCGAATTTTTCTTTGAAAGCTTCAAACTTTTCTTTTTCCATTGAAAGTCCTGCTGCTGCATGATGCCCTCCAAATTTTAAGAAAAATTCAGAACACATATCCAAAGCTTCGTGTACGTCAAAATCTGAAACAGATCTTGCTGAAGCTACCATTTCTCCGTTATTTCCGTCTGTAAAAACCAACGTCGGCTTATAATAAGTCTCAATCAGTCGGGAAGCTACAATTCCGATTACGCCTTTATTCCATTCCGGATGGTAAACAATAGTACTGTGTTTTGTTTGTTGCTGAGATTCTATAATCTGATTCAGTGCAGAAAGAGTAGAATTCATATCTAGTTCTCTTCTTTCATCGTTGAGGTTCATGATATCACTTACAATCTGGTGTGCGTGTTTCAAATTATCCGAAACCATAAGTTCTACTGCAGCTTTACCATGAGAAATCCTTCCTGCAGCATTTATCTTTGGAGCAATTTCAAAAACAATATTTGAAATTTCAAAATGAGATAATTTGTCTTCAGGAATTAACAATCTTAAACCTAAATTTCTAGTTTTACGTAAAACTTTAAGTCCCATTTTTGCTAAAACACGATTTTCCCCGGTCATAGAAACAATATCGGCAGCAATAGAAATTGCTAATAAATCTGTTAACTCAAATAATTCTGCCTCAGGAATTTTATAAATGGTATTCAACCCCTGACAAAGCTTAAAGCCAACTCCACAACCTGAAAGTTCTTTAAACGGATATCTGCAATCACTTCTCTTAGGATCAAGAACAGCAACTGCATCAGGAATTTCTTCTCCCGGTAAATGATGGTCACAAATGATAAAATCAATACCCAGATTCTGGGCATAGCTTATCATATCCAAAGCTTTGATTCCACAATCGAGAGCAATGATTAATGAAAAACCGTTTTCTTTTGCAAAATCAATTCCTTCCGTTGAAATTCCATACCCTTCGGAATTTCTGTCGGGAATATAATAGTCTAAATATTTTTTCTCAACAATTTTGCTAAGGTAAAGATACATAAGTGCTACAGCCGTAGTTCCGTCTACGTCGTAATCGCCGTAAACCAGTATTTTTTCGCCATTTTCAATCGCGGTAGCAATACGCTCAACAGCCTTTTGCATATCCGCCATTAAAAACGGGCTGTGAATGTCGTTAAGGTTAGGTTTGAAAAATTCTCTGGCCTTTTGATAATTGTCAATTCCTCTTAGAACGAGGAGTTTAGATTCAAAAGTTCCAAAACCAAGTGACGAACTTAATCCATCCACAATTTCCTCATCGGGTTCAGGCTTGTAAATCCATTTTTGACTCATTTCACAAAAATAGGGAAAAAAGTTTTAAGAGCCTAAGATAAAAAAAGACATTCAAATCACAGTTTTGAAGTTTTACCATTAAAATTATCTTAAAAATAACTACCTTCGCGTTCCAAATTAAAAAACAATTATGAAAAAAACTGTATTCTGCCTGATGTTTATCGGGGCAATGCACTTGGCTAATGCGCAAAAAATCAATTTAGGAAAAGCTGCAGGTGTTATTTCTAACGGAGCAAAAGCTCTTACTTTTACAAACGAAGATGCTGTCAAATTATCCAAAGAATCTGTTGAATGGATGGATAAAAATAATAAGGTAGCAGGTCCGAAAGATCCTTATACAATCAGGCTAAATAAACTTTTCGGAAAGCATAAAAGTCAGGATGGACTTAATCTGAATTACAAGGTTTATTTGGTAAAAGATATTAATGCTTTTGCATGTGCAGACGGAAGTGTTCGTGTATTTTCATCATTAATGGATATCATGACGGATGAAGAATTATTAGCGGTAATCGGCCATGAAATCGGGCACGTAAAAAATCAGGATACAAAAGATGCCATGAAATCCGCCTATTTAAAAGCGGCGGCTCTAGATGCTGCTTCTTCAGCTTCAAACACTGTGGCAACTTTGAATGAAGGTCAGATCGGAAAAATGGCTAATGCTTTCCTTGATGCTTCTCACAGCAAAAAACAGGAATCTGAAGCAGATGTATATTCTTACAATTTTATGAAAGCGAATAAATATAATGTAGTGGGAGCTTACACCGCGTTTAAAAAATTGGCTTTGCTTTCTGAAGGAGGAGAGGCGCAGACAGGATTTGAGAAAATGTTTAACTCTCACCCCGATAGCAATAAAAGAGCTGAAGCGGTAAAAAAACGTGCTGAAAAAGATGGTCTATGGAAAGATCCCGGAACGGTTTCCTTACCGAAAACTAAACTTACAAAATAATCTTATATGAATAATAAAAAAATCCTCAAAATAATTTGAGGATTTTTTTATTATAAATTTTAATATTGTTCGAAGATTAAGCGTACATTTTCTCTCTTAATTCTTTTACTTTCTTATCAGAAAGATATTCATCGTACGTCATTTCTCTGTCGATAATTCCGTTCGGAGTCAATTCTATGATTCTGTTACAGACTGTTGAAAGCATTTCGTGGTCATGAGAAGCCAATAAAATGTTTCCTTTGAAATTAGACAATGAGTTATTCAAAGTTGTGATACTTTCCAGGTCTAAGTGGTTCGTAGGTTCGTCTAATAAAAGAACGTTTGCTTTCTGAAGCATCATTCTACTGAACATACATCTCATTTTTTCACCTCCTGAAAGTACTTTACAAGATTTCAAAGCTTCATCACCGGAGAAAAGCATTCTTCCTAAGAATCCTCTTACAAATTCTTCGTGACGCTCTTCATCATTTTTAGTGAATTGTCTCAACCAGTCAACTAAACTTAAATCTTCCTGGAAGAAGTTTGTATTGTCTAAAGGCATGTGAGATTGGTTGGTTGTAACTCCCCAAGCAACAGTTCCTTTGTCTGCCGCAACATTTCCGGCTAAAATTTCGAAAAATTCTGTGATTGCCAGTGAGTTTTTAGACAAAACAGCAACTTTATCTCCCTTTTTAAGGTTTAAATCAATGTTTGAGAACAATAGTTCCCCGTCTTTCGTTTTTTCTAAACCTTTTACATCCAAGATCTGATCTCCTGCTTCTCTTTCCATTTCGAAAATAATTGCCGGATATCTTCTTGAAGATGGTTTAATATCATCGATGTTCAATTTATCGATCATTTTCTTTCTTGCAGTTGCTTGTTTTGCTTTTGCAACGTTTGAACTAAATCTTGCGATGAAATCCTGAAGTTCTTTCTTCTTTTCCTCAGCTTTTTTATTAGCCTGAGCTCTTTGTCTTGTTGCTAACTGAGAAGCCTGATACCAGAAAGAGTAGTTACCCGTATAAAGATTTAATTTAGCATAATCCAAGTCACCGATGTGCGTACAAACCGTATCCAGGAAGTGACGGTCGTGAGATACAACAATTACAGTGTTTTCATAATCTGCCAGGAAATCTTCCAACCAGGAAATGGTATCAATATCAAGGTCATTCGTAGGTTCGTCCAAAATAAGTACATCCGGATTCCCGAAAAGCGCCTGAGCCAAAAGAACTTTTACTTTGTCTTTATTTTCAAGCTCACTCATCATCTGCCAGTGCATGTCATCTGTAATCCCAACGTTTGAAAGCATGGTCTGTGCATCAGATTCTGCAGTCCATCCTCCCATTTCATCGTAGATTACACCTAGTTCGCCGGCTTTAATTCCGTCTTCATCAGAGAAGTCTTCTTTCGCATAAAGCGCGTCCATCTCTTCTTTTATCTCGAATAATTTCTTGTTACCTCTCAAAACTGCTTCAAGTACCGTATATTGGTCGTAAGCAAAGTGATCCTGCTCAAGAACTGACATTCTTTTTCCAGGTTCCAAAGATACGTGTCCTGTTGTTGGGTCTTGTTTTCCTGTTAATATTTTAAGGAATGTAGACTTTCCTGCACCATTTGCTCCGATAATCCCGTAGCAGTTTCCTTTCGTAAACATAATGTTTACCTCGTCAAAAAGAACTCTTTTCCCGAATTGTAAAGATAAGTTAGATACTGTTAACATATAGTTTTGTAAATTTGGCGCAAAAATACGAAAAGAATTTGGGTATTTCGTAATAATGTAATAGTCAAGTTTTTAAATATGGGGTATTTTTTATATATTTCATTAATTAATTTAGTGAAAATGCTGAGCCTGTAATGGTGTTTAATAATTATTAAATGTGGCAGCGCTAAATTCTCACACATTTCTTTATAAGAATTTTTAAAAATGAAGATTGAAAAAACAGTTAATATAGTAAATAGAAGGGCCAGATTTGAGTACGAAATTCTCGAAGAATATGAGGCAGGAATGGTTTTAACCGGTACAGAAATAAAATCTTTGCGATCATCCAAAGCTTCCATTGCCGAATCCTTCTGTCAGTTTATTGACAGGGAATTATACATTATTAATATGATGATTGACGAGTATAAATTGGGGACTTTTTATAATCACAAAACAAAAAGGGAACGGAAATTGCTCTTGCACAAAAAAGAATTACAAAAACTTGAAAAGAAATTAAAGGACGCAGGAAACACAATAATTCCTTTAAGACTATATATCAACGACAGGGGAAAAGCAAAGGTCTTAATTGCCCTAGGTAGAGGGAAAAAGTTGTTTGATAAAAGGGAAAGCATAAAAGATAGAGAAAATAAACGGAACCTGGATAGAATATTAAAGAAAAGTTAAAAATCATCTAAAAAACTTTGTATATAAAGAAAAATTATATTTATTTTGCATTATCAATTATTTAATCATTTAATTCTATGAAAAATCTAAAATTAGGAATTTCAGCATTGGCGCTTACGGTTGCTTCTACTGTGTTCGCTCAGACGACCAACAATCCTTGGTTGATCGGAGTTGGTGCTCACGCAGAGAACCATTTGGCACAAAGAGGTAACTTTAGTAATACGTTCTCTGCTAATAATTTGACGAAGACAATGTTCAATATGAACAACTTCTCTATTACTCCACCATTGTCTAAGCTTACGGTAGCTAGAAACATTGGTAAAGGTTTAGTTATCGACTGGCAGACTTCTGTAGGAAATGTTGAGAACAAAAGATTTAACATGGGTAAAGAGTTCATGTTAATGACCGGTCTTGGTTTCCAGGCTAAAGCAGCAGGTCTTTTATGGAATGAAGAATCTTGGTTCGATCCATATTTAAGAGTAGGTGCTAACTATTTAAGACACGACTATACTTCTCTTGCATTCCCTAGAACCGATGCTAATGGCGAGTGGGTAGCAAATGGAGATAACGGAAACGAAAACGGTAAAGCTAATCACTTTACAGTTTCAACTGGTGCAGGTGTTAACTTTTGGGTAACTAAAAACTTCGGTTTAGGTGTTCAGGGTGACTATGTATCAACTCCTGGAGATAAAGCAAACTATGCTAACTTCTGGCAGGCTTCAGCATCTTTGAACTTTAGATTTGGTAACAGAGATAGAGATAAAGATGGTATCTTAGATAAAGATGATCTTTGCCCAGATACACCGGGTTTACCAGAATTCCAAGGATGTCCTGATACAGATGGAGATGGTATTCCAGATAAAGACGATCAATGTCCAGAAGTTGCTGGTCCAGTAGAAAACAACGGTTGTCCTTGGCCAGATACAGACGGTGACGGTATTATCGATAAAGATGATGCTTGTCCTACAGTAGCAGGTCCTGCTGAAAACAATGGTTGTCCTTGGCCAGATACAGATGGTGACGGTATCTTAGATAAAGATGATGCTTGTCCTACAGTTCCTGGTTTACCAGAATACAACGGTTGTCCTAAACCAGCTGAACCACCAGTAGTTAAAATTAATGAGACATTGAAAGATATCTTATTCGATTTCAACAAAGCTACTATCAGACCGGAATCAAACGGTAAGTTAGATACTGCAGCTAGAATTATCAAAGAAGCTGATGAAGCTAACTTCCTAGTAGTAGGTATGACAGATGCTAAAGGTTCTGCTGCTTATAACTTGAACTTATCAAGACAAAGAGCTGCTGCTGTTGTAGGAGCATTAGAGGCTAGAGGAATTAATCCTAACACTCTTAAATCTATCGGTATCGGTTCTCAAGAAGCTACAGTTCCTGCAACTGCTTCAGATGCAGAAAGACAGGCTGACAGAAAAGTTATAGTAAGAGCAATTTCAGGTGCAGATTGGGAAACTTACAAGAAAAGTGATATCACTGTAACTAAACCAGTTAAAAAAGCTGTTAAGAAAAAAGCTCCAGCTAAAAAGAAAAAATAATTAATTTTTCTAAATAATAAATACCTCCAAATTTTTGGGGGTATTTTTTTTTCGTAGACTTTTAATTAATTTTGTGGAAAATTTAAAATAAAATGGGAAGAGCGTTTGAATATAGAAAAGCTTCTAAAATGGCCAGATGGGATAAGATGGCCAAAACTTTCTCTAAAATAGGTAAAGACATTGCTTTAGCAGTTAAAGCCGGAGGTGCAGATCCTGAATCAAATCCTGCATTGAGAAGATGTATCCAGAATGCTAAAGGAGCTAATATGCCAAAAGATAATGTGGAAAGAGCAATTAAAAAGGCAAGTGGTGCAGATGCGGAAAACTATGAAGAAATTACTTATGAAGGATACGGACAAGGCGGTGTTGCTTTTTTCGTGGAATGTACTACAAACAATACAACAAGAACCGTTGCAAACGTAAGAGCTATTTTCAATAAGTTTGATGGGAACCTTGGAAAGAATGGTGAATTAGCTTTTATTTTTGATAGAAAAGGAATTTTCACGATCGATTTATCTCAAATCAAAATGGATTGGGATGATTTTGAAATGGAAATGATTGATGGAGGAGCAGAAGATGTGGAAAAAGACGAAGAAGAAGTGATGATCACTACCGCTTTTGAAGATTTTGGATCGTTGTCTCATAAATTGGATGAATTGGGTATCGAGGCAAAAAGTGCAGAATTACAGAGAATTCCAAACAATACAAAAGAAGTAAACGAAGAGCAGTTTAAAGCCAATATGAAAATGCTTGAGCGTTTCGAAGATGATGATGATGTACAAAACGTATATCATAATATGGAAATTACAGAAGAGTTGATGAACTCTCTATAAAAAATAATATAGCATTCATATACAGTTAATTTTCAATTAGTTTCTTTGCATAAAATCATCTATGAAGAGAAACATTGAGTTGGTTGTCATTTCGGATGTTCATTTGGGGACTTATGGATGTAAGGCTAAAGAATTATTAAAATATCTGAATTCCATTCAGCCTGAAACTTTAGTTTTGAATGGAGATATCATTGATATTTGGCAGTTCAAAAAGTCTTACTTTCCTAAACCCCATTTAAAAGTCATTAAGAAGATTCTTTCTTTGGCTACAAAAAATACAGACGTATTCTATATTACCGGAAACCACGACGAAATGTTCCGGAAGTTTACAGATTTCGAATTGGGTAAATTAAAGGTCTGTAATAAAATCTGCCTGGATATCAACAACAAAAAAACCTGGATCTTTCACGGAGATGTCTTTGATGCATCGGTACAGCATTCCAAATGGATTGCCAAACTGGGTGGAAAAGGATATGATTTGTTGATTGTAATCAATAATGTCGTAAATTGGTTTTTAGAGAAAATGGGTAAAGAAAAATATTCATTTTCAAAAAAAATTAAAAATAATGTAAAAAAAGCAGTCAAATATATTGGAGATTTTGAATTAACAGCTTCTGAACTGGCAATTGACAACCATTACGATTATGTGGTTTGTGGGCATATTCATCAGCCTCAGATCCGTGAAGTAGTTAATAAAAAAGGTTCTTGCGTTTATCTCAATTCAGGGGACTGGATAGAAAATCTGTCTGCTCTGGAGTATAATGATAACGAATGGAAAATTTTTTATTATGAAGAGCACAAGCATTTGCTTAAAGATGATGAAACAGAAGAGATTCAGGATATTCCTAATGAAGAGCTTTTAAAACTGGTAACCAATTTTTCTAAATGAAGATATTATATGCATTTCAGGGAACCGGAAACGGGCACGTAGCAAGAGCACAGGAAATTGTTCCGATATTAAAAAAATACGCGCAGGTTGATACCTTGATCAGTGGTCATCAATCTCAATTAAAAGCTGATTTTGATATTAATTTTCAACATAAAGGTATTTCTCTTCTCTATAATAAAACAGGCGGTTTATCATACAGAAAAACATTTTTCGATAACGATTTTTTTACGGCAATAAAAACAATCCGGGAAATTGAACTTTCACAATATAATTTAATCATCAATGATTATGAGCCTTTAACAGGCTGGGCTTGCAAACTGAAAAAACTTCCAATGATTGAGCTTAGTCATCAAGCTTCCATGCTGTTTAAAGAAACGCCCAAACCAGAAAAGAAAGATTTCTTCGGCGAATTGATTTTGAAATATTACGTTCCAAGCGATCGGAAAATAGGTTTTCATTTTGAAAACTATCATCCGCAAATTAAAAAACCCGTTATCAGGAAGAAAATAAGGAATCTTACCCCGGATAAGAAAGGTTTCTATTTAGTATATCTTCCAAGCTTTTCAGACGAAAATATCATAAAAGTCTTAAAACAGATTCCTGTAGAATGGAAAGTTTTTTCCAAATATACCCAACTTCATTTCAGAGAAAGCAATGTTGAGGTTTTTCCGATTGATGAAATCCAATATTTAAAAGCTTTCGAAAACTGTGACGGAATTCTTTGCAACGCAGGGTTTGAAAGTCCGGCTGAAGCTCTTTTTATGAACAAAAAACTATTTGTTATTCCCATTCATAATCAATACGAGCAGGAATGCAATGCTTGTGCTCTAGATAAAATGGGAATTCCGAATTCTAAAGTTTTAAAACTGGAAGAAATCAAAAACTGGGTAGCCTCCGATCAGCATCTTAAGGTTAACTATCCGGATGATATAGAAGAGATTTTGGTAAATGAGGTCTTAACGTTGTAAAAAAATATCATCTACATCATTCATTCTCATCATCACAGATCTTGCGTAAGAGCAATGCGGATAGACTTTCCAGTTATTTTCGCGTGCAAATTTAATCGCTTCTTCTACCAGATATTTTCCCATTCCATGGCCTTCAAATTCAGGATGCACCAAAACGAATGAAATAATAAATCTGTTTTCTTCAGGAAAAATAGTATAAGTAAGTCTTCCGATTTCTTTAATCTCGTTATTTAGAGTAATGACTCCTCCGTTTCCTGATTTATTGTTTTCGAATCTCATATTCTATGATTTAATTAGGAATAAAAGTACAAAAATTGCACCGTCTGAGTTTTGATGTAAATCAAGAAAAATTTGTAAAAATTATTTAATCAATTATCAATTATCAATTATCAATTATCAATTATCAATTATCAATTATCAATTATCTTTTCCGGTATAGTAATTATAATCTTTAATGATAATTCCGATAAACTGTCTTTCTGTCATTTTCGGGTCAGTTTCCAGCTTGAGAATGCTTTTGATTTTTTCGGAAAGCTTATTGATGATGTGTCTGTCGTCTATTCTTAAAGCTTTTTGATAGTTGTCTTTGATGATTCTCATATCGTTATCACTCAGAGCAATTACCTGTGGAAAAGACGGAATATAATCTTCCTGGATATTTTCAAGAATGGTGTGGGAAATATTGATGCTGTTTTTCAGGGAAATAACTGCTGTTCCGGAAGCAATATCTCCCAAACGCTGATTGTTTTTGGAAATGACCATAGAAATGATGCCAATTACCCCGACAAATAAAGTATCGATAATTCTAAATACCCAACGGATAAGATAATCTCCAAAACTTGCCTGGTAACCATCAATTTTTACGACTCTTATTTTTAACGCTTTTTTTCCGGGAGTCTGTCCCTCCATAAGGCTTTCCAATACTAAAGGATAAATATAAACGGGAAAGGTAATAGCGATATAAATTGCCATTTGGGACCATTGATCCAGCCCATCCAGTAAGTAACCCAGATCCAGAATATTGAAAAATAAATAAAAGATAACGATCACATAAGCAATTTTTATCAGCAGGTCGATGATAAAAGCAAGCATCCTTTCGCCCACGCTTGCAATAGTAAAATTAATATTGACATTTTGTGAGGTATTAATCGCAATTTGAGACATATTTTTTATTATTTTAGCCTTACAATTATGAGAGAAGTTTATTTCATTAAACAAAATAAAGAAAAATGGTTGGGAATTGAGCAGGTTATTCAGGGGAAAATTAAAAAAAATCCGGATGACCTTTCTTCGCTGTATATTAATCTCATCAATGATCTTTCTTTTGCACAGACTTATTATCCTAAAAGTAATACTACGGTTTACTTAAATCATCTCTCTTCTCAGATTTATCAGAAAATTTACAAAACGAAAAGAGTAGAAGAAAACCGTATCACCTATTTCTTTAAAACTGAAGTTCCTCTTTTGGTTTACCAATACAGAAGATACCTTTTGTATGCCTTTCTCTTTTTTATTCTTTTTACTTCTATGGGAGTGATTTCGGCCATTTATGATAAAGATTTTACCAACATTATTTTGGGAGAAGACTATGTGAACATGACTATCGAAAATATCAAGAAAGGAAATGCGGTAGGAGTGTATCAGAGCGGTTCTACATGGGGCAGTACTATCGGGATTATCTTCAATAATATCGGAGTGGGAGCAAAACTTTATTTATATGGAATTTTTGGTGGTATAGGAACTTTATTTGCCTTACTGTCCAACAGTATTATGTTGGGCTCTTTTCAGTATTTCTTTTCAGAATATGGAGCTTTGCAAGACAGTGCAAGAGGAATCTGGCTCCATGGGGTTTTTGAAATTTTCTCAATGGTTGTTGAAGCAATGTGTGGTTTGATTTTAGGAGCTTCCATTTTGTTTCCGAAAACACTTTCCAGATTCAATTCCTGTAAAATAGGGTTTAGAGATTCGTTTAAAATATTCCTGAGTACAGTGCCTTTTACGATATGTGCCGGAATTATCGAAGGATATATAACCAGACACGCTTTGAATATGCCTTTGATTCTGAATATCATTATTATTTTCGGATCATTGGCAATCATAGGATATTACTATTTTGTATACCCATATATTGTTAATAAAAAAATTAATAAACACATACATGATGCAGTTTTATAAAAAAAGAGACTTTGGAACATTCATAAGTGACAGTTTTTCTTTCTTTAAGCTTTATGGTAAGAATTATTTTAAAAACTATATTTTACTCAACGGTCTGCTCCTTATTTTGATGGTAGTCGTTTTTATTTTCGGCTTTAAAGAACTTTTTGGGCAGATTTTAGGGTCAAATATCAGTGGGGAGAGCTATTATTTCGAAGATTATTTTCAGAATAATTTTGGGATGTTTTTCGCGACCGGAATAATTACGTTTGTGCTGTTTATGATCCTGATGATTGTTAACTATCTCTATCCTGTTTTTTATTTGAAAAGATTGGCTGCCGGTGAAAATAAAATCAGAACCGATGATATTTTGAGTGATTTTAAAACAAATTTCAAAAAAATAATCATCTTATGCTTAGGGATGACTTTTATTGTTATGCCATTGTCATTTATCATTATGGGGATTTCCTATATATTGATCTTTATAGTTATAGGTATTTTTATCATGCTTTTTGTGGGGCCAACGTTATTTAATGTGATTACATTTTTAATGTATGATTATTTCAGTTCGACGAGAAGTTTCTTTGAAAGCTTAAGTTATTCGATAAGAGCACAGTTTTCGTATCCGAATGCGAGAGAAGGTTCTCCTTATTGGAAATACTGGGGAAGTACAATTATTATTTCACTTATTTTGTATATCATTTCCATGATCTTTACTGCGATTCCGATGGTTATATTCTTTACTGCATTATCCACTACAGCTCCGGATGGAGGTTTTGAACAAAATCCTTTTAGCGGTGGGCTGGGTGTGGTATTTTTTATACTTTATGGAATATCGTTACTTGTTTCATTTTTTACATCAAATATGCTTTATGTGAACGCAGGACTGATGTATTACGACAGCAGAACAGATCTTCATCAGAAAGTGGAACTGGCAGAAATTGATACGATCGGAATCAATGAATAAACTCATTCTTTTTTTTCTTTTTATTACGACAGGTTTTTCTTTTGCACAGGGAAACAAGCCATCTACTACAATTGAAACAGTAGTGGTTGATTCTTTGAGCGAAGAACATTATAAAGGGATGAACCGTGCAGATTCCGTACTGTTGAGAAAACCGGTTACCGAAAATACTGTTTACCCAAAGAAAATTAAAGAAAATATTCAGTCGAGATACAAAGGAAATGAATTTGACTATACTGTATCAAAACCCAGAGAATCTTTTTGGGAAAAGCTTCAAAAGAAGATCATCAGATTGATAGAAAGTATTTTTGGAAAAACAAGCTTAAGCAGTTCTGCAAAGTTTACGAATGTTTTAATCCGTTTGTTTGCCATTATTTTGGTCGGTTTTCTATTGTATTTCATCATTAAATATTTATTGGGGAAAGACGGCGGTTTTATTTTCGGCAGAAAAAATAAGAAGCTGGATATTGCTGAAAAAGAACTTCATGAAAATATTCATGAGATCAATTTTCCGGAAAGTATTGCGCAGTTTGAAAACAATGGAGAATACCGTTCGGCCATTCGGTATCAGTTTCTATATATTTTAAAAAAGCTGAGCGACGGAAAAATTATTGTCTGGAATCCCGAAAAAACTAATAAAGATTATGTGGCAGAATTAAAAGAAGAACGTTTGAAAAATGAATTCTCAAAACTGTCATACATATTCGACTATGTTTGGTATGGAGAATTCGGGATCGATAAAGAAGATTATTCCAGGTTTAAACAACAATATCAATCTTTCAAACTGTAATTAATTGTAGAGAAAATGAATAAGACTTTCAAAATATATGCTTTGGTATTCATCATTATTATGGTGATATTGGCATTGCTTGAAATAAATAAAAAAGAACTTACAGATTGGCGCAAAAATTTTGATGTAGATGAAAAATCTCCTTTCGGATTATTCATTTTCAATCATGAAAGTAAAGACCTTTTTAAAGGAAAACTAAAGAAAGTTGATATCTCGGCTTACGAGTTTTACAATCAGAATAAAAACAAGCCGGCCCACAATATTCTTGTTATAGAAAGCGAAATCGATATGGAATCCTGGAAAAAAATAATGGATCAGGTTTCCAAAGGTTCAGAGGCAATGATTATTGTAAGCCAGCTTCCCAAAACCATTTCAGACAGTATCGGATATTATGATTCCCAGATTTCTTTTGAAGAGGAAAACTATCTAAAGCTTACCGATAAAAAATATCAGGGAGATTTTATCCATTTAGACAAATTTCCTTCAGGAAGAGGTTTCTCTTATATAAAGCCGGGAGTTGAGGTGCTTGGAAAAACGGTAGAAAAAAATAATTCAGATCAGGCGAACTTTATCAAAGCAAAATTTGGAAAAGGAACTTTTTATGTGCATTGTGAGCCTCTGTTTCTCACCAACTATTATTTGCTTAAAAAAGGCAATGTAAAATATCTTCAGGATGTATTTTCTTATTTTCAGGACAGGGATACCCTTTGGTTTGTAGAAAGTAATACTAAAGAATCTCGTTTTTTTATGAGATTTATCCTGTCAAAACCTGCTTTGAAATATGCTTGGTGGGTGTTTTTAGGTGGATTGGTTTTATTTATTTTCTTTAATGCCAAAAGGAAACAGAGAGTAGTTCCCATTATAGAACCCTTGAAAAATACTTCTGCAGAATTTGTAAAAAGCATAGGGAATTTATACCTTCAGGAAGGAGATTTTCATGATATGATGGCAAAAAAAGCCCAGTATTTTTTAAATAAAGTAAGGCTTGATCTTTTAATAGATACTCAGAATCTGGATGAAGATTTTGCTAAAAAGCTTCATTTAAAAACAGGGAAACCTGTAGAAATGATTACTGAAGCAATTAAACTTATCAAAAAAGGACAGGACCCTTATTCCAGTGTGATGAAGGAAGATCTTGTGAGAATGAATAAGCTGTTGGATGAAATCATTAAAATATAATAATCTAGTAATCTGATAATGTAGCTGTCATTCTGAGCAAAGCGAAGAATCTTATTGCTAGACGGCTATATTATCAGATTAAAAAACATAATAGTATGGATAATTTTGAAAACCCAAATTTAGACAATCAGACTTCTGTACATCTTGAAAAAAAAGAAGGGGATTTTCAGTCTCGTATAGACATGATCGAACTTCGTACGAGTTTAGAGAAGGTAAAAGCTGAAATTGCCAAAGTGATCGTCGGTCAGGAAGACATGGTAGAACATCTTTTGGCGGCATTGTTGTCGAACGGCCATGTTCTTATAGAAGGAGTTCCGGGAGTGGCAAAAACCATTACGGCAAAACTACTGGCAAAAACCATCGATGTGGATTTCAGCAGGATTCAGTTTACTCCGGATTTGATGCCTTCAGACATTTTAGGAACCTCCGTTTTCAGTGTGAAAAATTCAGAATTTGAATTTAAAAAGGGTCCTATTTTCTCAAACTTTGTTTTGATCGATGAGATCAACAGATCACCTGCGAAAACACAGTCGGCTCTTTTTGAAGTAATGGAAGAAAGACAGATCACGATGGATGGAACCCGTTATATAATGGATGAACCATTCCTTGTGGTTGCTACCCAAAACCCGATTGAACACGAAGGAACATATAGGCTTCCCGAAGCTCAACTGGACCGTTTCCTTTTCAAGATCAATGTAAAATATCCGAATCTTGAGCAGGAGATAGCGATTATTAAAAATCAGCACGAAAGTAAGAAAGAAGACAAAACAGAAACTGTAGAACGTGTCATTACGGCTCAGCAACTTAAAAATTATCAACATCTGGTAAAAGAGATTATTGTGGAATCTCAGCTAATAGAATATATTGCTAAAATCATCATCAATACCAGGGAAAATCAGTTTTTATATTTAGGAGCTTCTCCGAGAGCGAGTTTGGCATTACTTACGGCTTCAAAGGCTTTTGCTGCACTGAGAGGAAGAGATTTCGTAACTCCGGAAGATATCAAAGAAGCAAGCTACGCCGTATTAAGACACAGAGTCATTGTTTCGCCTGAAAGAGAAATGGAAGGATTGACTGCTGATGAAATCATCCGACAGATTTTAGAAGGAATAGAAATTCCTAGATAAAAAATAAGAATCAAGATTTATAAATTTTGAAAAATTAAATTAATAGGTTTCTTGACTTTTAATCTCTAAAATCTAAGACCTGCAATCTTAAAAAGAATGAAAAACCTATACATCAATACACGCTTTTTCTTTACGCTCATCGGAGTGGGGATTATCTATGTTTTTGCATTTTTCTTTCCCTTTCTGATGATTGTTGCGCATATTTTGCTGTTGATGTGCTTTCTATCGGTAATGGTAGATTATCTGTTCGTTTTTAATCGAAAAGAAGGAGTTTTATCACAGAGAATATTGCCGGAAAAGCTGTCAAACGGTGATGAAAACCCGATCAAAATAGATATTAAAAACAATTACAGATTTAAGATTCATGTGAAAGTGATTGATGAGATTCCTTTTCAGTTTCAGAAAAGAGATTTTATGATTCAAAAAAACATTGAAGCAGGTAGAAATTCATTTTTTCAATATATTTTGGAGCCTAAAGAAAGAGGGGAGTACAGCTTTGGAGCTTTAAATATTTTTGTTTCTTCACCTTTAGGTTTTGTAGCTAAAAGATTTACTTTTCAGAAAGATGCGATGCTTCCTTCCTATCCTTCATTTATTCATTTGAGAAAATATGAATTGATGGCGCTTCAAAATGAGTTTCTGCTTGGAGGAATAAAAAAAATACGGAAGCTGGGACATACTATGGAATTTGAGCAGATCAAAGAATATGTTCCCGGAGATGATATAAGAACCATCAACTGGAAAGCGACTTCTAAAGCCAACCGATTGATGGTGAATCAGTTTCAGGATGAAAAAGCACAACGTATTTTTATGCTGATTGATAAAGGAAGAACGATGAAAATGCCGTTTAACGGATTAAGTCTTCTTGATTATTCAATTAATGCAACAATGGCTTTATCTCATATCATTCTGAAAAAAGGAGATCGGGCAGGAATGATGACTTTCTCTAAAAAAGCCGAAAACAGGGTTGCTGCAGATAATAAATCCGGACAGTTAAAGAAAATTTCTGAAGCTTTATATAACGTTAAAACAGATTTTTTTGAAAGTGATTTCAACAGGCTGTATCAGGATGTAAAATTTTCTCTTAACCAAAGAAGTCTGGTCTTGCTGTTTACCAATTTTGAAACATTGGATGCACTGAACAGGCAACTGAAATATCTTCGTGGAATTGCTAAAAACCATTTGCTGGTTGTCGTTTTTTTTAAAAATTCGGAAATACAGGCACTGATGCATAAAAACCCTGAAAATATGCAGGAGATCTATGATGAAATTGTAGCAGAGAAATTTGAGTTCGAGAAAAAATTAATCATTCAGGAACTCAGAAAATATGGTATTTATTCAGTGTACACACTTCCTGAAAACTTAAATATCGATGTGATCAATAAGTATCTTGAGATAAAAGCGAGAGGGATTTTATAAAATATAAATACAAATCAAAAAAATAAAATGAATCTAAAAGAAAAAGCAGGTGCACTCTTGAAAATAGCAGCATTAAATGAAGGAGCAAAAGAATATATTCTTAACAATCCTGAGCTCTTTAAACTTCTGCTTAAAGCAGCTAAAAGATATATCGGAGGTGAAAAAATGGAGGAAGCTATTGCTACTGCTAAAAGAATTAATGCTAAAGGAATTCCCACTTCATTAGAGTTTATGGGAGAAAGTACCCGTTCAGTGAAAGAGTCAGAATCGGTAACTCAACATTTCCTTCGTTTGATTAATAAAGTGAAAGAAGAGAATATTAATTCTATTGTTTCTTTGGATTTGTCACATATCGGACTTGTAATTGATAAAGATCTCACTTATAGTAATTTAGTATTGTTAGCGGAATCGGCTTACAAAAAAGATATTGAAATAGTGATTAGCGCAGAAGGAGTTGAAAGAACTGATGATATTATTAATACCTATTGTAAAATATCTCCTGATTTTTCAAATGTGGGAATTACCCTTCAAGCGTATCTAAATCGTACTCCAAAAGACCTTGAACGAATATTGGCTGAAACACAAGGAAAAATAAGAATTGTAAAAGGTGCTTTTGCTGTTCCTCCGGGACATGCTGTAGAGAGAGGAAAATATTTAGACGATTTATATATTAAATATATTGAAACTCTTTTCATTAATAACAGAAAATGCTCAATAGCTACACATCATAATATCATTCAAAATAGAGTTAAAGAACTTATAGAACAATACGATATTCCAAAATCTAAGTATGAATTTGAAATGTTACTGGGAATACAGGAAGACCTGTTGAATGAAATCCATAAAGAAGGTTACCCGTGCAGGCAGTATATTGTGTATGGTGATGAATGGTATCTGTACATGTGTAACCGAATTGCCGAAAGTCCAGATAATCTTTTTCAGGCTATGGTTGATATCATGTCTTAGCCTAAGGTTTAATCCACAAAGTTTTTTATATTTGAATAAGAATATAAAAAGAATTCTGAATTATAAATTCTTACAATGAAAATAACACTTAACAGAATCAACGACGATTTTTTATTTGAATGCACCAACTCACAAGGGAATTCAATTTTACTGGATAATACTTCTCAGCCTGGAGCAAAAGGAGTTTCTCCTATGGAAAGTGTTTTGATGGCCGTTGCAGGATGCAGCGGAATTGATGTAGTTTCTATCCTGAAAAAACAAAGACAGGAAATTACAGGGTTTAAAGCTGAGGTTGAAGGAGAGCGTGTTCCTGTGGAAGACGCAAAACCATTCAAGGAGATTAAAGTAAAATTTTTATTGGAGGGAAATATTGATCCTAAAAAAGCATATAAAGCAGCTCAGCTATCTTTTGAAAAATACTGTTCTGTTTCTAAAACATTAGAACCTAATGTAGAAATAGGGTACGAAGTTTTTGTAAACGGAGAGCAGGTTGTTAATTAGAATATACAGTTACTAATATTTTAGGGTATTAGAATTTGAACATTTTGTTCGGTTCTAATACCCTATTTTTTAATTAAATTACATTAATCTCGGTTTCATCAGTTTGGCAACTGTTGCAGTCCATCCTGTCTGATGAGATGCACCGACGCCACGACCGTTATCACCATGGAAATATTCAAAAAAGGTGATATAATCTTTAAAGTTTTCGTCAAAATTAAATTTCGCATTTCCTCCATTAAACGGCCTCTGTCCGCTTGAGTCTTTTAAGAAAATAGAACATAATCTGTGACTAATATTCTGAGCCACTTCATCAAGATTCCTTTTGTCACCGCTTCCGGTCGGGAGCTCTACTTTTAGGCTGTTTCCATAATAATAGTGAAAACGCTGCAGGCTTTCCACAATCAGGAAATTGATAGGGAACCAGATCGGGCCTCTCCAGTTGCTGTTTCCGCCAAACATTCTGCTGTCACTTTCTGCAGGAGTATAATATACTACGTTTTCAGTTCCGTGAACAGAAAATACAAAAGGATTTTCTTCATATACTTTAGACATGGCACGAATTCCATAAGTGCTTAAAAATTCTTTTTCATCAAGCATTCTCGTTAAAACTTTTGTCAATCTGTTTTTGCGGAGAATACTCATGAGGTGTTTTCTTCCCTGTCCTTCTTCATCCCAATGAGAAACAAGCTTGGTAAGCTCAGGTTTGTTTTTTAGGATCCATTCCATTCTTGCGGTGAAGTTGGGCATATTTTCCAATAATTTGTGATCAACAATTTCCACAGCAAACAATGGAATCAGACCTACAATACTTCTTAGTCTTAGAGAAACGCTGTCGCCGTTTCCAAGCTGAAGAACATCATAGAAAAATCCGTCCTCTTCGTTCCAAAGTCCTTTTGTACCTTCTCCCAGGTTTTCCATCGCCTCTGCAATATAAAGATAATGCTCAAAGAATTTAATGGCCATATCTTCATACACCTGATAATACTGAGCCAGTTCCATAGCAATGCGCATCATGTTTAAGGCATACATTGCCATCCAGCTTGTTCCGTCGGCTTGCTCAAGATGTTGCCCGTCTTTTAAAACCATATTACGGTCAAAAGCCCCTATGTTATCAAGACCAAGAAAACCTCCTCCGAAAATATTTTTACCATTTTTATCCTTTCGGTTCACCCACCACGTGAAATTCAGAAGCAGCTTTTGAAAAACTTTTTCTAAAAATAAGAGATCGGGTTTTCCGTTCTGTTTTTCATCAATTTTAAAAACACGGAAGCAGGACCATGCATGTACAGGTGGATTTACATCGCTTAAATTCCATTCATAAGCAGGAAGCTGCCCGTTTGGATGCATATACCATTCCTTCGTCAGCAAAAGAAGCTGTCCTTTTGCAAATTCGGCATCAATAATGGAAAAAGGAACACAGTGAAATGCTAAATCCCAAGTTGCATACCAAGGATATTCCCACTTATCAGGCATGGAAATGATGTCCTTATTATGCATATGATTCCATTCTGTATTTCGTACATAATTGCTGAAATCCCTTGGAGCATCAAAATTAGGATCACCTTTCAGCCATTTTCCTACATTGTAATGGTAAAACTGCTTATTCCACAGCAAGCCTGCAAAAGCCTGTCTCTGAACATTTTTCTCATCATCATTTATGACATCATTCTGAATTTCATTATAAAATTCATTAGCTTCATCAATTCTCTGCGCAAATAGTTCATCAAACTGATCAAACGGTTCATCCAGACTATTCGGGGAGAGTCTGAAATCAAATGTTTTAGAATCTTCGGCTTCAATAATTTCATCAATTAGAAAGGCAGCTTTTGTTCCTGTCTTTTCAGGATTTATGGTATTGCTTCCATAGATGATGTGATCATTAATCCCATCCTTGAAATAAGTGTTTCCGGGATAAGGTGTTCCGTATAATTTCGGATTATTGGTTTCATTTTCACAAAAAACGCTTTGCACATTATTGTTTCTTGAATAAAACTTTTTAATGGAAATACTGTCATGATTAATGCTGATGCTTCCGTCATTCGCAGCATTTAATTGAGCTTTATAAGTGTTGTAGCCCCATTTCCAGTTATTTCTGAACCATACTATTGGAGCAATGACGATAGGAGCATTGATCTCACTTCTGTTACAAACTGTGATTCTTATTAAAATATCATTATGATCCGCTTTGGCATATTCAATGAAGATATCGAAGTATTCATCCTTATCGAAAATTCCGGTATCAATGATTTCGTATTCTGGTTCCTTCTTGCTTCTTTTTGCATTCTCAGCCCGAATTTTATCATAAGGAAAAGCATTGATAGGATATTTATACACCATCTTCATATAGCTGTGCGTAGGTGTATTATCCAGATAATAAAAAATCTCTTTGATATCTTCCCCATGATTCCCTTCAGGATTGCTCAATCCGAAGAGACGTTCTTTTACGATTCGGTCTTTCTTATTCCAGAAAGAAAAAGCAAAGCAGAAAAGCTGCTTTACATCTGAGATTCCGGCAATTCCTTCCTCTCCCCAACGGTAAGCATAGCTTTCTGCGGCATCATGATTGGCAAAATTCCAGGCATCACCGTTGGAACTGTAATCTTCACGCACATTTCCCCATTGTCGGTTACTTACGTATGGTCCCCAGTTTTTCCAGTTGGCATCTTTTAATCTTTGTTTTTCAGCAATCATAATTTCAGCATTTTTCAATACGAAGGTAGTTTTTTTGAGAAAAAATTCCAACATCCTGAATCTGAATAAAATTTAATATTCGTGGGCAAGCCACTATTTAATAGGGTTTCTTAGTCTCAAAATAATTTTTTTTAATATATAAAAGAAATGTCTTATCTTTGCACCATTCGTTCATTCAAATATTGAAAATGTTATCAAGAAAGGTTGAGGGATTAGACCCTGTGAAACCTTAGCAACCCTTTGTGAAAGCAAAGAAGGTGCTACGTTCTACCAAATTTATTTTTGGACAGATAACTTACTGAAGTTCTTTTCAGCCATTTCCTGTGGCATTTTCAATTGTATTAAAATTATAATAGAATTGAAAACAGAACTAAAATATATTGATCTTTCGTACCGTACAAATTCCAAGAAGGAATATCATATCCCGTTAAGCTATCAGCTTTTCGGGAAAGACTTGTTTTCAGCACCGATCATTTTAGTTAATCATGCTTTAACCGGAAATTCTAATGTTTCAGGTGAAAATGGATGGTGGAAGCAACTGATTGGAGAAAATCAGGTTATCGATACCAATACCTATACAATTCTGTGTTTCAATATTCCCGGAAATGGGTATGATGATTTTTTTATTGATGAATCTGAAGATTTCACACCTTCAGATATTGCCAATATCTTTTTACAAGGTCTTGAAATATTAAATATTAAAAGTTTACACGCCATTATTGGAGGTTCTTTAGGCGGGGGAATCGGTTGGGAAATGTTGGTGAAAAATCCACATTTAGCCGAAATCTTTATTCCTATTGCCTGTGATTTTAAAACTCATGATTGGCTTTATGCGCAGTGTCTGGTTCAGAAATTCTTATTAAATGAAAATGATGAGCCTTTACAAAAAGCCAGGATTCATGCGATGCTTTGTTATAGAACACCCGAATCTTTAAACGAAAGATTTCAAAACAGATATAATCAGGAAAAGCAGCGATTGGAGTCAGAAGACTGGCTTATTTATCATGGGAACTCGTTAAACGAAAGATTTAGTTTGAAATCATATAAGCTGATGAATCATTTGCTAATGAATATAAATGTAGATGAAAAGAAGTTAGAAAAAATAGAAGCGCGAATGCACATGGTTTCAGTAGATACAGATTTGTTTTTTTCAGCATCAGAAATCCGAATGTGCTTTGAAAAACTCAAAGTGAATAAGGAGAACGTTTTCTATCACGAGATACAATCAATTCATGGGCATGATGCCTTTTTAATGGAGTATAAACAATTAAATAATATAATAAAACTTATTCTGAAAATATGACAACATCAGATATTATAAACATCTATCGAAACAAAGCATTGGTGAATTTTGAAGGAAAAGATTTCCTTGGACAAATTGGTGTGGATTCCAGAATTTTTAGAGTGCTGAATGATGCGGGAATTAGCGTAGGAGTGATCTCTCAGCAAGCTATTGAAAATGGAATTTCGGTTTTGGTAGACGAAAATGATGCGGAAGATGCAGTGCGTGTTCTTTCTGAGGAATTTAAAAATGAAAAAGTAAAAGGAGCGGTAAGTAATATCTACAATATCAATAATGTAGCGGTAATTGGGTTTGTATCTGAAAACTATAATAAAATTCTTTCCGAGCTTCAGCGAAATAAAATTTTCCCACTTTTATTGAACCAAATAGCATCTGCTGGAAGAGTAAATATAGTTGTGACCGATAATCAGACAGAGATTGCAAAAAATATCGTGGAAACTGAGATCTACGGAAAACCAAAAGTGGTTCATTTAGCTTTAATAGGACATGGAAATGTAGGTGGAACCTTAGTAGAGCAGATTCTGGATTCTTCACACGATATTTTAACAAGAAAAAGATTGCAGTTGAAAATCGTTGCCATTGCCAATTCCAGAAAAATGGCTTTAAATAAAGGCGGTTTTGGAAGTGACTGGAGACAGAAAGTGAATTACTCTCAAACAGAATCCAGTGTAGAAGGATTGATTAGCTATTTAAAAGAGCACCATCTGGAAAATCTTGTAATGGTAGATAATACGGCCAGTAAAGACTTTGTAAAACATTATGATGTTTTTGTAGATAATGGGTTTGACATTGTTTCATCCAATAAAATCTACAATACACTTCCGATTGCAAGCTATAGAAGTTTAAGAAAATCATTAGGGAAAAATAAAAAACAATATCTCTATGAAACCAATGTGGGAGCAGGTTTGCCACTCATTGATACGATAAAATTATTACACCTTTCAGGAGAAAATATTACAAGAATTAAAGGGGTTTTTTCAGGAACGCTTAGCTATGTTTTCAATAATTTTTCTTTAAGAAACGATACATTTTCAACCATCATTAACGAAGCATTGGATAAAGGGTATACAGAGCCGGACCCAAGAGAAGACCTATCCGGAAATGATGTGGCAAGAAAATTATTGATTTTGGCAAGAGAATTAGATTTGATTAATGAATTTGAAGATATCAATATTCAGAATTTAGTTCCTGAAGGTTTGCTTTCAGTTCCAAAATCAGAATTCCTTTCCAGATTGGAAGAACTGGATGAAGAATATCAAAAAATCAAAGAAAATCAGGAACCGGGACATGTGTTAAGATATGTTGGAGACCTTCACGGTGACTTGCAAAAAGAAAAAGGAGAGCTTGATGTAAAACTGGTTTCTGTTCCTGCAACTTCAGCTTTAGGACAATTGAAAGGCTCAGATTCCATTTTTGAGATTTATACCGAAAGTTATGGAGAACACCCAATCGTTATCATGGGAGCCGGAGCCGGAGCAAAAGTTACGGCAAGAGGAGTTTTCGGAGATATTTTAAGACTAAGTGAAACAAAATAATTAATATAACAATTTAATAATATAGCAGTTTACCAATATTGATTACTATTGTCATGCTGAGCTTGTCGAAGCATCTCATTATTAGATTGCAGAACTGATACATTACTACATTTTAAAACTTTATGGAAAATTTTGAAACCTTCGCGATAAGAACTCAGACTGAAAGAACTCAGTTTGACGAACATTCAACGCCTTTATATTTGACGTCGAGCTTTATTTTTCAGGATGCGGAAGATATGAGAGCGAGCTTTGCAGAAGAAAAGCCAAAGAACCTTTACAGCCGTTTTTCAAATCCGAATGTAACGGAATTTACAGATAAAATTGCCAAAATGGAAGGCGCAGAAGCCGGCTATGCTTTTGCGACAGGAATGGCAGCTATTTATTCAACTTTCGCTACTTTGCTAAATGCAGGAGATCATATTGTAAGCTGTCAGTCGGTGTTCGGTTCTACACACACCTTGTTCACAAAATACTTCCCGAAATGGAATATTGAAACAACGTATTTCAAAGCCGAAGACGCTGAAAATGTAGAAAAATATATTCAGCCCAATACAAAAATTTTATATCTGGAAACACCTACCAATCCTGCGATTGAAGTGTTAGATTTAGAGTTTTTCGGGCAGATTGCTAAAAAGCACAATCTTATTTTCATTGTGGATAACTGTTTTGCAACCCCGTATTTACAACAACCAATAAAATATGGGGCGGATATTGTGGTGCATTCAGCAACAAAATTAATTGACGGCCAAGGTCGTGTTTTAGGAGGTGTAGCAGTGGGAAGAGAAGATTTAATTCGAGAAATTTATCTTTTTGCAAGGAATACAGGTCCTGCAATGTCACCTTTCAACGCATGGGTGTTGTCAAAAAGTTTGGAAACTTTAGCTATCCGTGTTGAAAAACATTGTGAAAATGCATTAAAAGTTGCCGAGTTTTTAGAAAGCCACCCGAACGTGGAATTGGTAAAATATCCGTTCTTAAAATCTCATCCAAGTTATGAAGTGGCAAAAAAACAGATGAAATTGGGTGGAAATATTGTGGCATTTGAAATCAAAGGAGGAATAGAAGGCGGGAGAAACTTCTTAGACAACATAAAAATGTGTTCTCTTTCTGCAAATCTTGGAGATACAAGAACGATTGTGACGCATCCGGCTTCTACAACCCATTCAAAATTATCAGATGATGAAAGAAATGAAGTGGGAATTACAGCCGGTTTGGTTCGTTGTTCGGTAGGTCTGGAAAATGTAGAAGATATTATTGCAGATTTGAAACAAGCGCTTGGATAATTCAATAGGAACGGGCTTTAGCCCGTTTTAAAATAACGAAATACAAAATTGGCTTTAGCCGAAACATACAATGAAAAATTCAGAACAATTATACAAAGCATTATCCGAAAGAATTTTAATTCTTGACGGTGCAATGGGAACCATGCTTCAGCGATATAAATTCGAGGAGGAAGATTATCGTGGTGAACGTTTCAAAGATTGGAAACATCCGGTAAAAGGGAACAATGATTTGTTGTCATTAACGCAGCCTCAAGCGATTGAAGAAGTTCACAAAAAATATCTCGAAGCCGGAGCAGATATTATTGAAACCAATACCTTTTCAGGAACGACAATTGCGATGGCAGATTATCACATGGAAGATCTGGTTTATGAATTAAATTATGAATCCGCAAAAATTGCAAGAAAAGTTTGTGATGAATTTACAACTCAAAATCCAGACAAACCAAGATTTGTGGCAGGTTCTATCGGACCAACAAACAGAACGGCAAGCTTGAGTCCTGATGTAAACGATCCGGGTTACAGAGCCATTACATTTGAAGAATTGAGAGTTGCTTATAAACAGCAATGCGAAGCTTTATTAGATGGAGGTTCAGATATTGTTTTGGTAGAAACTATCTTTGATACATTGAATGCAAAAGCAGCCCTTTTCGCAATCGACGAAATTCAAGATGAAAGAGGAATTAAAATTCCGATCATGGTTTCCGGAACCATTACCGATGCTTCGGGAAGAACATTGAGCGGACAAACAGCGGAAGCATTTTTAATCTCAGTTTCCCACTTGAATTTATTAAGTGTCGGTTTCAACTGTGCTTTGGGAGCCAATCAATTGACACCTTATCTGGAAACATTGGCTCACAATTCAGAATTCTATGTTTCAGCCTATCCAAATGCAGGTCTTCCGAACGCTTTTGGGAAGTATGACGAAACACCGGAAGATATGGCGAGTCAGATTAAGGAATATGTAGAAAAAGGATTGATCAATATTATCGGAGGATGTTGCGGAACAACACCAGAGCATATCAAAGCCATTGCGGACTTAGTAGCACAATATCCACCAAGAAAATTGAAGGAATTTGTTTGATTTAATAGATTTTTTTTATTAAATCAATAATAAAAGGAATGGTTTTTAATATTATCTTTAATTACATCACAAAATTTACGATAATGGAAAAGCCGATTTACCTTAAAGATTCAGAGGATGCAAAACTGTTTAATGAATTGAGAAAAAAAGTGAACCAGCGCATAGAAGCCATTCCCGAAAACAGGGACCTTTACATTCAGATCAAAGCCATTATTTTGCCTTTGGTCTATTTTGGTCTATATGTGTTTGCGCTTTTTCATATTGATAAACCTTGGGTTTACATTTCAAGTTTTGTATTGATGGGAATTTCTTTGGTTTTGATTTATTTAAACTTAATTCATGAAGCTGCGCACAATAATATTTACAAAAGCAAGAAATTAAACGGGTGGGTTTTGCAGATTTTTGACTTTGTAGGTGCCAATTCCTACATCTGGAAAAAAAGACATATTGCAAGTCATCATGCTTATCCGAATGTAGATGGTTGGGACACAGACATAGAACAAAGCGGATTGTTATTAATCGTTCCATGGATCAAGGCAAAAGGTGTTCAGAAATACCAGCATCGGTTTTTCTTTTTAGTATATCCTTTATATCTGTTCAATTGGATGTTTATCCGTGATTTTAGAGATTTTTTTGATAAAGACAGAGTCATTCTGAAAACACAGGGAGCAATTCCTTTAAAAGAAAAAATTAAAATGGTTGTGTATAAACTGTTCTACTTTTTCTATCAGATTGCGGTTCCGATTCTGTTTTTTAAAGTATCTGCGGGGTTAGCTTTGGGAGCCTGGTTTTTACAGGTGATTGCGGCGAGTATTTTTGCCCTTTTTGTATTGTTGCCTTTGCATCCGCTTCCTGATAATGCTTTTCCGAAGCTGGATGAGAAAAACGGATTGCCTTTCAGTTGGCTTCATCATCAGTTTGAAGTCACCAATGATTTAAAAGAAAATAATTGGTTTGTGAGAAATGTGCTGGGAAATTTCAACTTTCATGTTGCCCATCATCTTTTCCCGAATTACAGCTATTTATATTATAATGAAATTACAGAGGAAATCGAAAAATTTGCTAAAGAATACAATTTGGCTTACAAACGGTTTCCGATTTTCACTGCTTTGGGCAAACATGTGGATTTGCTGAAGCAAAATGCGAATAACGCATATTATATTTTAGAAGAATAATTTGATGAAATATTTAAGACTATCGGGGCTTGAGCCTTTGATTATTACACCGGAAAGTAATTTTATCAACGTTGGGGAAAGAACCAATGTTGCCGGTTCCAAAAAGTTTTTAAGATTAATAAAAGAAGAAAAATTCGGTGAAGCACTGGATATTGCCCGTCATCAGGTTGAAGGTGGGGCACAGATTCTTGATGTTAATTTTGATGATGGATTGATCGACGGGAAAGCTTCTATGATTAAATTTTTAAATTTAATTGCTTCCGAACCGGATATCGCAAGAATCCCGATCATGGTAGATTCTTCGAAATGGGAAATTCTGGAAGCAGGATTACAGGTTGCCCAAGGTAAATGTGTGGTGAATTCCATCAGCTTAAAAGGAGGGGAAGATGAATTCATTAAACAGGCAAAAGCGATTAAAAGATACGGTGCTGCAATGATTGTTATGGCATTCGATGAGATGGGGCAGGCCGATACGTATGAGCGTAGAATTGAGATTTCAAAGCGTTCTTACGATATTTTAGTCAATCAACTGAACTTTCCTGCAGAAGATATTATTTTTGATTTAAATATTTTCCCTGTTGCAACAGGAATGGATGAGCACAGAAGAAATGCAATCGACTTCATTGAAGCGACAAGATGGGTTCGCCAAAATCTACCTTACGCTTCCGTAAGTGGAGGAGTTTCCAATGTTTCTTTCTCGTTCCGAGGGAATGATACGGTGAGAGAAGCAATGCATTCGGTTTTTCTGTATCATGCAATTCAGGCCGGAATGAATATGGGGATCGTAAATCCGGCGATGCTGGAGGTTTATGATGAAATTAATAAAGAACTTCTCGAGCTTGTTGAAGATGTAATTCTTGATAAAAGAGAAGATGCAACAGAAAGACTTTTGGATTATTCCGAAAAGCATAAATCTGTCAAAAAAGAAAAAGTTGAAGAACTTGAGTGGCGAACAAAGCCTTTGCAGGAAAGGATTACGCATTCTTTGGTAAAAGGAATCGACCGTTTTATTGAAGAAGATGTTGAGGAAGCGAGACAGCAGGCAGAAAAACCACTTCACGTTATTGAAATTAATTTAATGACAGGAATGGGCGTTGTCGGAGATTTGTTCGGCAGCGGGAAAATGTTCTTGCCACAAGTAGTAAAATCGGCAAGGGTAATGAAAAAGGCTGTTGCGTATTTACAGCCATTCATTGAGGCGGAAAAAGACGGTTCAAAGCCTGCCAACGGAAAGATTCTGATGGCAACGGTAAAAGGTGACGTACATGATATCGGTAAGAATATTGTGAGTGTGGTTTTAGGTTGCAACAACTACGAAATTGTTGATCTTGGAGTAATGGTTCCTGCCGAAAAAATTATTCAGACTGCGATTGAGGAAAAGGTAGATGTTATTGGTCTTAGCGGACTGATTACGCCAAGTTTGGATGAAATGGTGTATATCGCTTCAGAACTAGAAAGACAGAATTTAGATTTTCCTTTATTAATCGGTGGTGCGACAACTTCAAAGGCGCATACCGCAGTGAAAATCGATTTAAAATATAAAAATGCAGTCGTTCATGTCAATGATGCTTCCAGAGCGGTGAATGTAGTAAGTTCATTGTTAGGTGACAGAAATAAAGAATATGTTGAGGATTTAAAAAACGACTATTCGGAATTCAGGGAAAAATTCCTGAACAGACAGGTTGATAAGGATTATGTTTCGATTGAAGATGCCCGAAAAGATAAATTTAAAATCGATTGGGAAAACGAAGAAATTTTTACTCCAAATCAATTAGGTGTTACGGTTATTGAAAATCAGGATTTGAGAGAATTATTGCCTTTTATTGACTGGTCACCATTCTTCAGAAGCTGGGATCTGCACGGGAAATATCCAAATATTTTGGAAGATGAGGTTGTTGGCTCTCAGGCGACAGAATTATTCAAAGATGCACAGGTTATTCTAAAGAGGATTTTAGATGAAAAATTATTAACCGCAAAAGCTATTTTCGGAATTTTTAAAGCTAATTCCAATGAAACCGATGATATTTTGGTCTTCAACGAAAATAATGAGCAGAAAATAAAATTCTTAACCTTAAGACAACAGGCTCAACGTTCAAAAGGCAAAGATTATCTGGCTTTAAGTGATTTTATAGCCCCTCAAAGCTCTGGGAAAATTGATTATATAGGAGCTTTTTGTGTAACAACAGGCTTTGGAACGGATGAACTGGCAGAAGAATACGAAAAGGCAAATGACGATTATAACGCGATCATGGTAAAGGCTTTAGCAGACCGCTTTGCAGAAGCCTATGCCGAATTTTTACATAAAAAAGTAAGAACTGAATATTGGGGCTACACCAACCAGGAAAATTTAACCAATGAAGAATTAATTGCCGAAAAATATAAAGGAATACGTCCGGCTCCAGGTTATCCCGCGTGTCCGGATCACTTAGAAAAGCATGCGATCTGGAATCTTTTAAAAGTAGAAGAAAATATCGGAGTGTATTTAACGGAAAGTTTAGCCATGTTTCCGACCGCGTCAGTTTCCGGATACTATTTCGGAAGTCCGCATGCCAAATATTTTGGTTTAGGCAAAATTGCAGAAGACCAGTTGAAGGATTACTCCGTAAGAAAAGGGATCTCTTTGCAGGAAGCGAGAAAGTGGTTGAATCCTAATTTGGCAGATGGAATTTAATATGAAAAATAATTTCTCTTTTTTATTTTTAATCATAAGTTGTTTTGTGTTTTCGCAGAATTGCAAATATTCTGTGACTGTAAACAACGACGGTTTTGAGAAAACGGGGAAATTTACGCTGAAAATTATTAATACAGACCAGAAGCCTTTTAAAATTCCTGCAACCATCAATCTTTGTAATATAAAATTAGTGGCTCTCGAATTTTTCAATGAAGAGAGTCAGGCTTTTGAAAAAACAAATCTTGCCAATAAGGATATCGACTGCTTTACATTTAAAGATAAAAGCAAAAATCTCCGGCCGGACAAAATGTATGTTTATGAGGTAAATATAAAGTCGGATTTTGAAGTACTGCAAAGCAAAAATTTTTTTGACAGTTTCAAAAATCGAAAATACCGCTTTAAAATTTCTTTTCCATTAGATTCTTATAATCAGTGTGGAGAATCTAATGTTTTAATAACAGAATGGATTTATAAAAATTAAACCCTATACAAATTATCAGCTATAAATAATGAAAATTACCGACCATATAAAAAACGCAAACGGAAAAACCTTATTCTCCCTCGAAGTCGTTCCTCCACAAAAAGGAATCGGGATTGAAGATCTTTATAAAAATATTGATCCTTTAATGGAATTCAAACCGCCGTTCATCGACGTTACTACTTCCAGAGAAGAATATATTTACATAGATAAAGGAAATGGTTTGATGGAACGCCGGATTACGAGAATGCGTCCCGGAACGTTGGGAATTTGTGCAGCGATTCAGCATAAATATAATGTAGATACTGTTCCACATTTACTGTGTGGTGGGTTTACAAAAGAAGAAACAGAATATCTTTTGGTAGACTGTATGTATCTTGGAATCGACAATATCATGGCATTAAGAGGAGATGCCATGAAAGGGCATCAATATTTTGAACCCACCCAAGGAGGTCATGCCAGCGCAATGGATTTGGTACATCAGATCAATGATTTGGGAAGGGGAAGATATCTTCATAATCAGGAAGAAATTTGTGATGAGCATAATAAATTCTGCATCGGAGTTGCCGGATATCCTGAAAAACACATGGAAGCTCCTTCTATGAATTATGATTTGAAATGGCTGAAACAAAAAGTTGATGCAGGAGCAGATTATATTGTTACCCAAATGTTTTTTGATAATAAAAAATACATTGAATTTGTTACAAAAGCCCGCGAAATGGGAATTACGGTTCCTATCATTCCCGGAATAAAACCAATAGCTACAAAAAAACATTTAAAAATTTTACCTCAGATCTTCAAAATTGATTTGCCGGAAGAATTAATTAATGAAGTTGAAAATGCAAAAAATAATGAAGCTGTAAAACAGATCGGTATCGAATGGGCAATTAATCAGTGCAGAGAGTTATTAGATTTCGGAGTTCCGGTGTTGCATTTTTACTCAATGGGGAAAAGTGATAATATCAAGAGGATAGCTGGAGAGTTGTTTTAAAATAAAAGAAGCTGCTTCTTTTGAAGCAGCTTCTATTTATTGATTTAAGAAATTTACTAGTTTTTTTAGATCTTCTTCTTTGTCAAATTTAATTTTATTTTCTTTGAAGAAAGCAGTAAGTGCTTCCTTTTTATCTGGAAATTGCTCTAAGATTTCTTTTTGATTTTTAGGTTTTTTAATAAATCCATTATCTGTTCTTATATAGAAATATGGTTGAAATGTTTTAAAAATAGCAGGTTTATCACTATCATATGTATTTTTTGCAGGTACAGCATCAGTAAATTTAGTTTTTATTTTTTTGTAAAGTGCATTCTTCCCACTTACTAGCTCATAAAAGTAACCAGATAATTCATCATCTGTTTTTAAATTTACTAAAGTTTCTTTAGTATTAATATAAGTTACTCTAGAGAAATCCTCAGTATTAGGTAAAATGTAAATTTCATTGTTTTTTTGATATTCAATACAATCTTTAAAGCTATTATATCTTGCTGGGGCTGTCTCAAAATTATCGTTAAATTTTGCTAAAACAAATTGTTTATTTGGATAAGGAGTGCCTTGGATTTCATTATAGTTTAATTCCCTATTAGAACTTTTGGAATTTACTTTATTATAAATGTTCATATCGGTTGGAAGTGATCCGGTAAATACTTGCCCATAAATCACGGATAAAAAAAATAATGAGATAAAAATAAGTGTTTTTTTCATGTGTCGATTATTTGTCCAAAAGTATAAATAATTTTATTTAATGTAGAAATTATTTGTGTTTTTTTAATTTTTATGTTTGTGATATATTATAAATATAATTTTATTAGAAATTGCGAATTTTATAATCATATCTTCATTTCACAAATTATTAAAAATTTTCCTAGTTCTTGTTGTTTATCTTTTTATTTCAATAGATCTTTTTAGCCCTTAGCTACTAGTTACTTAATGAATAAATTTCTGGTATAAAAATAAACCCAATGGTTATATTTTATGAATTACAATTCTGAATGTCTTTCAAACTCCTTATTTTTATCAAACAAATAACGATAAGTCGCCAATTTTCGTGTAACCGTAGTATCTAAATTCTCGGCAATCTTTATCATTTTAGGGTTAAAATCACCAATCCACTGCATTTCTGTCACTTTAAAATCTGTATGCTTCCTCAAATGTTGGGTTCCCTCCCAAATCATATATCCTTCGATTCCTTTCTTTTGCCATTCGGGAACGACACCGAAAACAAGCCCTATCATTTTTTCGTTTTTCTTAAATTTTTTAATCCAAAGAAATTTAAGTTTTTCCCAGATTCCAAATTTTCCGTTTAAATACTTAAGCCATTGATTGGTATCAGGAAGATTCATCCACATGGCAATCGGCTTTTCTTTTTCATACACAAACCAGGAAATATGTTCATTAATGATTGGTTTCATAGTCTTGAACATTTTCAAAGTTTTGAACTCATCCAAACATTTTCCTTCACCGTGTGCTGCCCAGGCTTTATTATAAACCTCCGTAAAATCTTTGGCGAATTTCTCCAAATTATTTTTCGTCATTGGTTTTGCAGAAATATCAGGATTTTTGGTGTGTTTCGCATGCATTACTTTAAAAACCCTTGAAACTTCGGCAAAAATAGGTCTTGAAAAACAAAGCTGTTCAAAGTAAATGTTGAAACCATAGTTTTCAAAAAGATCTTTATAATAAGGAAAGTTATAATTCATGCCAAATAAAGGCTCAATATATCCTTCAATTACAAGTCCCCAAAATTTATCACGTTCTCCAAAATTAATGGGTCCGTCCATAGCTTCCATACCCCTTTGCTGAAGCCATTTTTTACAATGGTCAAAAATAAAATTTGCCGTTTCCTGATTGTTGATACAATCGAAAAATCCCAATCCGCCGGTGGGTTGCTTCTGATGATAGGTCTCATTAATAAAAACTGCAACCTTTCCTATCGTTTCATTATATTTATTTTTAAATAGAAATCTTGAACATTCTCCACTTTTAAAGAATTTATTTTTTTGTGGATTAAAAACATCTTCAATATCAATATTTCTGGGTCTGATGTAGTTTTGGTGATGTTGATAAAGTCTTGCCGGAAATTCTAAAAATTCCTTTTTTTGGACTTTATTATGTACTTCTTCAACAATAATCATAGTATAAAATGAAACTGGGGGCGAAAGATAATGTTTTTCGACTGAATTAAATATGACGAACAGATTTTATCCGTATTTTTGTGCAAATTAAAAAAAAATGGTTGATTTTACTGATAACGACGATGATATTTTCACGGGAAAAGAACATACGCCTATAAGGAAAGATGCTTTTGATAAATCGCCAGAAGAGAAAGTAGAAAAAATTACGAAGCTTTTTGGGGAGATCATGGAAACATTAGGATTGGACATGGCTGATGATTCGTTGAAAGACTCTCCGAAACGTGTTGCGAAGATGTATGTAAATGAAATTTTCGGAGGACTTCTTCCTGAAAATAAGCCGGGAATTTCTACCTTTTCAAACAAATATAAATACCGTCAGATGTTGGTGGAAAAAGATATCACGGTATATTCATTCTGCGAACATCATTTTTTGCCGATTATTGGAAGAGCACACGTTGCTTACATTTCAAATGGTGAAGTAATTGGGCTTTCCAAAATCAATAGAATTGTGGATTATTATGCAAAAAGACCGCAGGTGCAGGAAAGACTAACGATGCAGATTGTAGATGCTCTGAAAGTAGCTTTAGGTACAAAAGATGTTGCTTGCATTATTGATGCAAAACATCTTTGCGTAAATTGCAGAGGGATTAAAGATACAGCAAGCTCCACTATTACAGCAGAATTAAGTGGTATTTTCAGAACCAATCCGATTACAAGACAAGAATTCTTGCATTATGTAGGAAGCCATGCCAAATTGGATTATTAAATTACAATTATTATGGATTATCAGATTCTCAGGAATATCGTAGATGAAGAACTTCAGAGATTTAAAAATATTTCTGAGGAAGAATGGTCAGATAAAATTTCTCCTGAAAAATGGTCCAAAAAAGAAATTTTAGGCCATCTTTGTGATAGTGCTTTGTCAAATATCAGAAGATTTGTAATTACTCAGTATAAAGAAAATGAAAACATTGTCTATGATCAGAATTTTTGGGTGAAGGCTCAAAATTATCAGAATATTCAGACTTCGGATATTATCAATCTTTGGAAGTATTTAAATCTGCAGATTGTAAATACCGTTGAAAATATTCCTGATGAAGATTTGCAGAAAACCTGTGATATGACAAAGATGGAAACTAAGATTTTCACATTAGAGTATGTTATCAATGATTATATTGACCATTTACAACATCATTTAAAAGCCATTTAATAATGATAAAATTTAAAAAAGTTTCAGATAAGATTTTTGTAACAACGATTATTTGTTGTTGCTGTATCTGCTGTAGTTAAAAGACTGAAATCTTTTAATTATAAAAACTTAAACTAAATTTATAAATCATTACATCTTTTAATTTAAATCAATGCAATTAAAAATATACAACTCGCTTACAGGCGAAAAAGAAATATTTAAACCCATCTTAGAAGGAAATGTTGGAATGTATGTTTGTGGACCTACCGTGTACAGCAACGTTCATTTGGGAAATGTGAGAACGTTTCTTTCTTTCGATTTTATTTACAGAAGCTTAATGCATCTTGGCTATAAAGTAAGATATGTAAGAAATATTACCGATGCAGGCCACCTTACCGATGACGGAGATGTAAATAACGATAGATTCGTTAAACAAACCCGTCTTGAAAAATTAGAACCTATGGAAATCGTACAGAAATATACAGTAGATTTTCATAAAGTTTTAGATTTATTCAATTTATTGCCTCCGAATATTGAGCCGACAGCAACCGGCCATATCGTAGAGCAAATTGAATTAACCCAAAAATTAATTGAAAGAGGATTTGCTTATGAAAGCAACGGTTCTGTATACTTTGATGTTTTGGAATACAACAGAAGAGGCTTGAACTACGGTGAATTGTCAAAAAGAAATATCGAAGAACTTTTTGCCAATACCCGCGATTTAGATGGGCAGGGTGAAAAGAAAAATCCACAGGATTTTGCCCTTTGGAAAAAAGCTTCTCCAGCGCATATCATGAGATGGAATTCGCCTTGGGGTGAAGGTTTTCCGGGATGGCATTTGGAATGTACTGCAATGAGCACAAAATATCTGGGAGAAACTTTCGATATCCATGGAGGCGGAATGGACTTGAAATTCCCTCACCACGAATGTGAAATCGCTCAGGGAAAAGCTTGCAATGATGTTTCTCCGGTAAATTACTGGATGCATGCTAATATGTTGACAATGAATTCTCAGCGTATGAGTAAGTCAACAGGAAATTATATTTTACCCATGCAGTTGGTTACCGGTGAAAATGATTTCTTTGAAAAGCCTTTCCATCCGTCTATTGTACGTTTTTGCTTCCTGCAGGCTCATTACAGAAGCGTATTAGATATTTCTAATGATGCGATGCTGGCAAGTGAAAAAGGGTTTATCAGATTAATGGAAGCCATTAAAGTGTTAAATTCAGTTACTCCAAATGACGAAAAACAATCAGGATTTAGTCTTGAAGAATGGAAAAATAAAGCCTATGATGCATTAACCGACGATTTTAACTCTCCGGTTCTTATCGCTCATTTATTTGAAGCTGTGAAATATATTTTTGCTTTAAATGATAGTAAAGAAATTATTTCAACTAAGGATTTAGAGGAGTTGAAATCTACTTTAAATGCTCTTGTTTTTGATGTTTTGGGATTACAGGCTATTGAAGAAAATAATAATGAAAAGCTTGATCAGACCTTGCAGGTCTTAATTGAATTAAGGAATCAGGCAAGAAAATCTAAAAACTTCGAACTTTCAGATCAGATCAGAGACAGGCTTCTTGCTGAAGGAATTGAATTAAAGGACGGAAGAGATGGAACTTCCTATGTTTTGAATTAATATTTTAAAAATACGATTATTAAGCTCCCGCAATTTTGTGGGAGTTTTTTATTATGTATTGCTGTCATTCTGAACGGAGCAAAGCATAGTGAAGAATCTTTATAGAGTTTTAATTGAAGTTTTTCCTTCATCAGAATGACATACACATGCTGGTTAAATTTTTTTTTTAATCTTAAATATTTTTCAAATTCAATCCATAAATTATGTAACTTAGTCATAATAAAATGATTAAAAACAAAATTTATACTATGAAAAAACATTTATTCCCTTTATTTTTGCTTTTGGTGGGAGCAAATGCTTCGGCGCAACAGGATTTTTTCGCATTGGTAGGAAAAGACACACCGAATATTGTCTTCAATGATTTTCGTGCAATTGATGCAACAAACGGAATTTCCGGAGAAAAAGTTTTTACAGAAACTTCTTCTGCAAAAGTATTTTCACAGGCAAGAAATGGCGTAGTGGCTGAAGACAAAAGTACATACAACAGTTCTCAGACAGCCTCAATTGCAACATTAGCATATGATGCTTTCAATAATAATTTGGTGTATATGCCAATGTTCTCTTCCAATATCTATGTTTTAAATGCTAAAACAAAAGAAATCACATTAGTGGAGAATAATGTTGCACGAGTAACTTCCTGTGATATCAATTCTCATATAACGAGAATGGCAATGGGCTATGACGGAAATATTTATGCGATCAATAATTCCGGTACCCAATTTTTACAGATTGCTAGAAAAGGAAATCAGTATTCGGTTGACGATCTGGGGATTATTAAAGACGACGCTTCCAACGGGAAAAATTCTTTTACGGCGATAGAAACCGGTTTTGGAGGAGATATGGTTGCAGATGCAGAGAATAACTTTTATGTTTTTTCAGCTTCAGGCAATGTTTTTAAAGTATCTGTTAAAGAATTGAAGGCAAAATTTGTAGGTAAGATTTCTGGGATTCCTGAGAATTATTCGGTGAATGGTGCTGCTGTCAATTCACAGGGGAAAGTGGTCGTTGCAAGTGCCAAAGGAGCTGCTTTATACGAAGTTGATCTGAAAAGTTTGCAGGCAAAACAAATAGCAGGAGAGCAAAATCTGCATGTCTATGATCTGGCAAGTAAATATTTTGCGAATGACAGAATTGCAGCTAATAATACGTTGGCAAATCTTGATATTTATCCGACCCGTGTTGATGACCATTATATTACGGTAAATGTGAATGATAAATCGGTAAAGGGGACAATTACAATGACGGTTTTTGATTTGTCAGGAAAGAGTGTTATGAAACAAAACTTGCCGGTAAAAGAAGGTTCTTTAAATCAGCAGGTTTATCTTAAAAACCTGGTAAGTGGGGCTTATTTGGTAAATATCACCAGTGAATCAGGGAAAATATTATTAAATAAGAAAATTTTAGTTGCAGAATAATCTTTAACTTTGGTAAAAATTTAAAAACCTTTTCAAACATTTTGAAGAGGTTTTTTTAATGAATATTTGATTTCAAGAAATTTTATTTTTCGGGATTATAATGTACTTTTATAAAAAAAATGTAAATGAAGCTATACTTTAATGTAGGTTACAGCGCAAAAGGTGGAGAAAAACTACAGATAGTGATTAATGAAGAAGGATCTGTATCTCAAACTCATGCCATGTTCTATACAGAAAATGATTTATGGAAATGTGAAGTTGACTACTTTTCTAAATCGGCTTCTTATCAATATCAGCTTGTAGACGAACGAGGAAATCTTCTGAGAACAGAATTTGTTCAGCATCATCTTAACTTCCCCCACAATTATAAAGAATTTATAATTTTTGATGAGTGGAATAATAAAAACTTCCCTGAAAACTATCTGAATAACAAAATTCTTTACAATAAACTTAATCAGTTTTCGCCGGAGAAAATTTCAGTTTTAAAAAAGCATACTCATTTATTCAGAATAGAAGCGCCTATTTACAATCCGAATTGGAAAATTGTGTTATTCGGAAGTACGGCTTCATTAGGAAATTGGGATTATGAGAAAGTGATTCATTTATCTCAGACAGACTTTGGGATTTGGGAAGCTTCGGTAGAAATCCCTGAAAATGAATATATACAGTTTAAATATTGTATTTATGATATCAATGAAGAAAGAGTAATTGATGTAGAAACAGGAGAGAATAGATTTACTGTTCCTAATCAGTCAAATGAGATTTTGCAGATTGTTTCGAATCACTACTTTAAATTCAAGGCGTACCAGATGTATCATGACGCAGGAGTTGCGGTTCCTGTGTTTTCGTTGAGAACTGAAGACGGTTTTGGAGTCGGTGAATTTTATGATATAAAAAAACTGGCAGACTGGACCAAAGAAACGCAGCTGGGGATTATTCAGATTTTGCCTATTAATGATACAACCGCTAATTATTCATGGACGGATTCCTATCCTTATGCGGCTGTTTCTGTATATGCTCTGCATCCGCAATATATTTCTTTAGAACATCTTGACTTTGAATTACCTAAGGATTTAGTTGAAGAGTATCACGCTGAAAAAGCATCTTTAAATTCATTGGAACTAATCGATTATGAAAAAATGATTTCCGCAAAATGGAAATATTTAAAAGCCGTTTTTAATGAAGATAAAGACAGAATCTATAAGGATAAAGGCTTTAAGAAGTTCATTAAAGATAATGGCAGCTGGCTTCTTCCATACTCGGCATTTTGTGTGTTGAGAGATAAATATAAAACTCCGAATTTCAATGAATGGAAGACACATAAAAAATATATTGCCGGAAAAATAGCACCGTTTTTCAGTGTAAAAAGTAAAGATTATGATACTTCGATGCTTCATGCATGGGTACAATATCAGCTTCATAAACAGCTAAAAGATGCAATCGATTATACCCATGGTTTAGGCATTTCGGTAAAAGGAGATTTGCCTATCGGAATTTACCGCTATTCTGTAGAAGCCTGGGCGGAACCAGAGCTTTTCGGCATGGATTTCCAGGCCGGAGCACCACCGGATCAGTTTACAGCATTGGGCCAAAACTGGGAGTTCCCAACATATAATTGGGAAGCGATGAAAGCGAATAATTATACTTGGTGGAAAAACCGGTTTAAAGCATTGGAGCAGTATTTCGATGCAATGAGAATTGATCATATTCTTGGTTTTTTTAGAATATGGAGAATGCCGGTTTCTGCTACACAGGGAATCTTGGGATATTTTTATCCTGCTGTTCCGGTGACAATAGACGAATTTAAGGCATGGAATATTCCTTTTAGTTTTGACCGCTATTGCAAGCCATTTATTAATGACCAGATTCTTTGGGATTACTTTGGTGAAAACATCAGCCAGGCACTTGAGTTCATTAATAATAATTATGACGGAACGTATTCATTTAAAGAAGAATTTAACACTCAAAGAAAATTAACTGATTTTTTTAAGAAAACTCCTAATAGTTTAATTGAAGAGCAATTGATTGCTCTTTGTGCAAATGTATTGTTTTTAGAGGAAGAAAGAGATGATGAAAAAGTGTATCATCCAAGGTTTAATGTGTATGGTACAGATTCTTATAAATATTTATCGGAAGAAGAAAAACGGCCTATTTATGATCTTTACCATGATTATTTTTTCAGAAGACAGGATCATCTTTGGTATGAGAAAGCAATGGAAAAGCTTCCAATGATTCTGAATGCCACGAAAATGCTGATTTGCGGAGAAGATTTAGGGTTAGTTCCTGCCTGTGTTCCTGTAGTGATGGATGAATTGGGAATTATTGCGCTGAAAATTCAACGTATGCCTTCAGAAAATATCCCTTTTTATAATCCCCAACATGTAAATTATCTGAATGTGGTTACGGCTTCTTCACATGATAGCTCTACGTTAAGACAATGGTGGCAGGAAGATGCTGCTCTAGTTCAGAAATATTTTAATCAGCAATTAGTTCAATATGGAAAAGCACCTGAGGAGCTAAACTCGCATCTAGCTGAGATCATTATGAAACAACATCTTTATAATGATGCTATACTGGCTATTTTCCCTATTCAGGAATTTTTAGCAACAGATCCTGAGCTTAGTAATCCTAAAATGGATAATGAAAGAATCAATAATCCTGCAGTATTTCCACATTACTGGCGCTATAGAATGCATTTGAACCTTGAAGATTTAAAACAGAAACGATCCTTCAATGAGAAAATTGCCAATTGGGTAAAAGATAGTGGAAGGGTTTAAATTTAACATTTGATTTTCAGTTAGTTAATAATAAATTAAAAGAAGTTTTATCAAAAGATTTAACTTCTTTTTTTTATTCATATCCAAAAGATAGAATAAAGATATTCTACTATATTATAACCAATTAACAACGATTTGAAATGAAAAAAATATTGATAGGTTTTGCTATGAGTTTTGCGACTTTGTCGTTTGCTCAGCAATATCCAAATAATGGTTGGGGAGATGATGACGGGTATTATCAGAATGACGGATATTATAGTGATCAGGATGATCAAAATTATTTCCCTGATGATTATTATTATAATTATCCTCAAGATTATTATCCTCAGGATTATTATCAAAGCAATTATAATGATTACAGGAACAGTATCGTAAGCATCAACTGGAATGGTTTTTTTGCTCAGAACAGATTATCCCGCTGGCAGATTGATCAGGTGCTAAGATTAAACAATTTGTATATAAGTTTTTCTGTGTGGAATAATTTTTACAGATACAATCCGGACAGATGGTATTACGACAGATTCTATGCATTGGAAAGAATTTTAGGGCCTAGAGTTTTTGTGGTTTTTCAAAATAATTATTACAGAGGGTATAGCCCGGTAGTCTATTTCCAAAATTACAGAAGAACACACTATGCTTCAATCTGCAGACCAATGCCTCGATACAGAAATGTGAATATTAATATCTACAGAGTGGATAGAGCAAAGTTCAGAAGAATGGATAATCCAACAATTAATATTGTGAGAAGCCAAAGACCTAATAATGGGTTCAGGGGTAATGATAATGGAGGAATAAGAAATAATGACGGTTTCCGTAATCAAACCCAAAGAAATAATAATTCGGGAGGTTTCAGAAATGAAAACAACGGAGTGAGAAATAACGGTGGCTTCAGAGGAAATAATGATAATGGAGGAGTAAGAAATAATGGTTTCCGTAGTGAGAGAGCTGATAACAATGGAAATGGAGGAGGATTCAGAGGGGGAGATATGAGAAGAGAAAGTACTCCGAGAAGAGAAAATAATGGTGGTGGTTTCAGAAATGAGGGAGGTTCCAGAAGAAATGAAAACTCAGCACCAAGAGAACAAAACCGAGGTAATGAGAACAGAGGGAACGGAGGTTTCCGAAACGGATTTGCGAAAAATTAAATTTCATATATTTATATTTAAGTGGTGTGAGGGCAGATTTTAGGATCTGCTCTTTTTTATTTTTAGCTAATTTGTGATTCAATAGTAAAATTTAACATTATTTATGTATTTTTTAATTTAACTTTAATTTTAACTAATAATCAAAAAGATATAAATTAAATAATTAAATATTTTTAAAGATGAAAAAAATAATTTTATCAATAGCATTGATCGGAATAGGAAGTTTTGCAATGGCACAACAGACAACTACAACTCCACAAAACAGAGAGGCGAAAAGAACAGAGTTTCAGCAACAAAGAATGCAAAAAGAACAAGAGCATTTAGATCAAATGCAAAAAGATTTGAACCTTAACCAATCTCAGGTTGCTCAGATCAAAGCATTGCATGAAAAAAGAAAAGCGGAAATGAAAGCTGAATTTGATAAAAACAAAGACGCTAGACAGGCTAAAATGGAGGAGATGAAAGCTAAAAGAGCACAAATGGATGCAGATATGAAAAATATCTTAACTCCGGATCAGTACAATAAATGGCAAGCTGACAGAAAAGCTAAAATGGAGCAAAGAAAAGTAGCCATGAAGGAAAGAGGAATGAAAAGTGGAAAAATGATGAAAAAGCCGATGACTACGGCTACTCCTGAAGCGAATTAATAGTTTATAATTTTGATTTTTTAATGTTAGAAGGACGGATGTATTTCCGTTCTTTTTCTATTAATTTCAATTAAAACCTTTGATTTCGGGCTTTTATTCCCTAATTTTGGCTATAAATTTATTACTTATGGTTAGCGAGAAAATTGCAAAATTAATTAACGAACAAATAGCTCACGAACAATACGCTGCACAATACTATCTTTCAATGTCTGCCTGGTTTTCAAGCAAAGATCTGGACGGAATTGCAAATTATTTCAGAGTGCAGAGCAAAGAAGAATTAATGCATGCAGATAAAATGTTTGATTATTTAAATGATGTAGGCGGAGAAATTATTATCGGAGAAATTGCAAAGCCACCTCACGAATTTGAAAATGCTACGGATATTTTTGAAAAAGCATTGGCTCATGAGAAAATCGTAACAAAAAGTATTTTTAATATTGTAAAAAATGCCAATGAAGAAGGAGATTTTGCAACAACTTCTTTCCTACAGTGGTTCATCAACGAACAGGTAGAAGAGGAAGCGAGTGCTTCACAGTTGGTGACGAAAATCAAAATGGTATGTGATAATCCATCTGCATTATATCTTTTTGATCAGGAATTGGCACAGAGAGTGTTTACCCCGGATACAACAGCTTAATTTGACTAATTTTTTAATGATAAAAGTTTCGGGGGGGGCGGTTGTGGGGGCCCA
>Ga0308157_10001426_pt1 | contig 49620 bp, 53 predicted proteins | sample PhyBR1_FD_201035 | JGI IMG/M metagenome (GOLD analysis project Ga0308157, IMG submission 201035) | Phyllosphere microbial communities from UC Gill Tract Community Farm, Albany, California, United States - DLSLB.R1 | ecosystem: Host-associated > Plants > Phyllosphere > Unclassified | place: USA...
GCTCTGCGGTATCGCTCATGTCGGAACCTCGACCTGTTGTTAACTTGCTCTGCCTTGGTTAGCGGCATGCATGATTGTAATCAAGTTATAAGATGTCTGCCAAGTTTTGAGTTTACTCACCCTGACAGTCACCCTGTGGATATTCCTTGCGGAACAGGAAAACGGCATCTCGCAACCGAAATGCCGAAACTCTCGTCGGGCGCATTACCATGCTTCTTGAGCAAGGCAAAGCGCATTTTGCTTTTCAGAGCCCGACTTTAAGACTTTATATACCGTAAAATGCCGATTCAAGAGCCTTTAAAAGGCTTTTAAATCATAGCCATACCGCCATTGATGTGCAAAGTCTGACCTGTGACGTATGCGGCTTCGTCGCTTGCCAGATAAAGCACGGCAGCAGCAATATCACCACCAACGCCCATGCGCTTCATGGGGATGCTACCCATGATCGCTTCCTTCTGCTTTTCGTTCAGCTTGTCCGTCATTGCCGATTCGATGAAGCCAGGAGCTACGCAGTTAACCGTGACATTACGGCTTGCGATTTCCTGTGCAAGAGACTTCGAGAAGCCGATGAGACCCGCCTTGGAAGCGCAATAATTGGCCTGACCTGGATTGCCGGTCACGCCAACAATCGACGTGATATTGATGATACGGCCCTTGCGGCGGCGCATCATTGGATGGGTCAGTTCACGCGTCAGATTGAACACAGATGTCAGATTGACATTGAGAACCGCATCCCAGTCCTCATCGCTCATGCGCACAAAAAGACCGTCGCGGGTGATACCCGCATTGTTGACGAGAATGTCGACGCCACCCATTTCCTCCTCTGCCTTCTGGCCGAGAGCCTTTACGGCTTCGCGATCAGACAGGTTGGCAGGGAAGATGAAAGTACGGTCGCCGAGTTCAGCAGCCAGTTCTTTTAGTTTTTCTTCGCGTGTGCCGTGCAGACCGACGATAGCGCCCTGCGCATGAAGCGCGCGGGCAATCGCCTCGCCAAGACCGCCGGTTGCACCTGTGACGAGAGCCTTGCGGCCAGTCAGATCAAACATCTCAGATCCTCTTAAGCATTAAGTGCAGCAACCGCCGCATCGATTTCTTCGGCCGAGCCAACGGTTGCGCCAGTCACATCCTTGGAGATGCGGCGTGCAAGACCAGTCAGAACTTTTCCGGAGCCTACTTCATAAAGCGTCGTCACGCCATTAGCAGCAAACCATTCGATGGTTTCGCGCCAGCGAACCTGACCCGTGACCTGTTCAACGAGCAGATCAGCAATTTCATTGGCATCCGTCACAGGTGCCGCACGCACGTTAGCAATCAGCGGCACAATAGGATTGTGCTTTTCAACGGAGGCCAGCGCCTCCCGCATTGCGTCAGCAGCGGGGCCCATAAGCGTCGAATGGAAAGGTGCCGATACCGGTAGCATGATTGCGCGCTTGGCACCCTTTTCGGAAGCAAGCGATGCCGCCAATTCCACTGCAGCCTTGGAACCTGAGATAACCAGCTGACCGCCGCCATTGTCGTTGGCGATTTGTACCGAGCCAGAAGCCCTCGCTTCCGAGCAAATAGCTTCAACATCGCTATGCTCAAGACCGATTATCGCAGCCATTGCGCCTTCGCCGACTGGAACTGCCTTCTGCATTGCATTGCCGCGAATGCGCAGGAGACGGGCCGTATCCGCCAGTGAGAATGTTCCTGATGCACAAAGTGCGGAATATTCGCCGAGCGAATGACCCGCTACATAGGCAACCTTTTCTTTCAGCGAAAACCCGCGCGCTTCCATGACACGCAATGTGGCGATGGAGACCGCCATAAGTGCGGGCTGCGCATTAGCGGTCAGTGTGAGTACATCTTCAGGACCTTCGAACATCGTGGCAGAGAGTTTCTCGCCCAGTGCTGCGTCCACTTCCTCGAAAACAACGCGCGCCTCAGCGAACTGTTCGGCCAGAGCCTTGCCCATGCCTACTGCCTGGCTACCCTGTCCTGGAAAGGTGAATGCTACTGCCATGAATGCCTCACTTGATCTGACAATTTTGCGCGATGTGCCCCAGCATAGGTTGAAAAGTCAAGTAATTGTCGGTTTTTCGAGGTTATGCGGCTTGCAAACCCGGGGAAAAACACGTATTAGCCGCCCGTTCGTTGCTGGCATTAGCTGGGGGCTGAACGGAGGAGCGGTCGGTTCTTCAACTATTTGTTGGACTGTCCGTGGAAGTCTAAAGTGCTTCTGCCTCCCGTGTCTCCGCTCTCGATTGTCTTTACCCAGCGTCCTTTCTTCTCCGGTTTTCCGGTATAAGAGAAGTCGCAGAGGCTTAGCCGTTAGTGTCAGCATGATGTAACAGAAGAAAGGCAAAGCCAATGGCTCTTTATGAACATGTGCTTCTTGCCCGCCAGGACATTTCCCAGCAGCAGGTCGACGCTCTCGTCGAACAGTACAAGGGTGTCCTCGAAGCTAATGGCGGCAAGGTCGGTAAGGTAGAAAACTGGGGTCTTCGTCCCCTCACCTACCGTATCAAGAAGAATCGCAAGGCGTATTACACGCTCGTAAACATTGACGCTCCGGCAGCTGCCGTTGCTGAAATGGAACGCCAGATGCGCATCAACGAAGACGTTCTGCGCTTCCTCACTGTTCGCGTTGAAGAACACGAAGAAGGCCAGTCGGCTATGCTTTCACGCCGCGACGACCGTCGTGAACGCGATGGTGACGACCGCGGCCCACGCCGTCCACGCGAAGGCGGTTTCGACCGTGGTGATCGCGGCGACCGCGGTGATCGTGGCCCACGCCGTCCACGTGACAACGAAGCTGGTGAAGGAGCATAATCATGGTTGATATCAATCAGATCCCGACCCGTCGTCCTTTCCATCGTCGTCGCAAGACGTGCCCGTTCTCCGGCGCAAACGCACCGAAGATCGACTACAAGGACATTAAGCTCCTGCAGCGTTACATTTCGGAACGCGGCAAGATCGTTCCTTCCCGTATTACAGCTGTCAGCCAGAAGAAGCAGCGCGAACTCGCCAAGGCGATCAAGCGCGCTCGTTTCCTCGGCCTGCTTCCATACGTTGTGAAGTAAGATCTGAGTGAACTAAGACTTTTTGTGAGGCGGCAGTTTATGCCGTCTCACAATATTCCCCGGATGCGATGGGCGTGACCGGTGTACTAAAATCCCAAGTTGGGGTGAACGCGACTTTGTCCGCACCTCTAACTGCAAAACCGGCAATCCGGGGCAGGACAGCGAGTTTATGAAATTCAACGGAACCATCATTGGTGTCGGCATATTGGCGGGGCTTGCCTCGGCATTGATGTCGTCCGGCGTCATTGCCCAATCGGGAATGGCGGTGGTTCTCTATTTCCTGACACCGCTGCCTATTTTTGTTGCCGCTCTTGGCTGGGGTTCGAGCGCAGGGCTTGTTGCTGCTGCTGCCGCCACCATTGCTGTCGGCATTTTTGCGGCTCCAATGGCCGCATTGCTTATGGCGCTCACCAGTTACGCGCCTGCTGCAATCGGTGCATATCTTTCAGGCCTAGCCCGTCCTGCCTCCGAACTCGGCGGTCCAAAAGACGTCATGGTCTGGTATCCGCTTTCGGATATCGTCTTCCGTCTGGCTTTGATGGTTGCTGCAAGTTTTATCGTCATCGGTTTCATTCTGGGTTTCGGGCCGGATATGGCACGAGAACTCGCAAACACGCTGATCGACCGCCTTGCCGAAGCCGACCCACAATTCACTGCGACCGATGAAATGCGCCAAAGCGTCAGCGCGCTTCTGATGGTGGCACTGCCAGCAATCCAGCCAGCGACATGCCTCGCTATTCTGGTTGGCAATCTCTATCTGGCCCTGCGTCTGACTGCCCTTTCGGGTCGTCTGCGCCGTCCACGTGATGATTGGCCTGCAACAATGCGTATGCCACGTCAGGCACTACTTGTTTTTGCCGCGGCTCTCGCAGTTGCGTTTTTGCCCGGCGCCGCCGGCCTCATTGCCACGGTAGTTGTTGGGGCACTGAGCTTCGGCTTTATGATCGCAGGCCTTGCGACTTTCCATCACCGCTCACGCGGAAAAGCATGGCGACCAGTCGTGCTGTGGTTCGTCTATGTGGCGATCATCCTGTTCGCATTTCTGCTTTTCGTCTTCATGGTTTTCGGTCTTTTCGATACATCGCGCGGCGCGCCAATCTCGAAAATCCCGAATACTGATAACCAATAAACTCATTGAGACACTCGAAAGGAAACTCAAATGGACGTTATTCTTCTGGAACGTATCAGCCGCCTCGGTCAGATGGGCGACACTGTTAAGGTCAAGGACGGCTTTGCCCGTAACTTCCTGCTGCCACAGGGCAAGGCTCTTCGTGCCAACGAAGCCAACCGCAAGAAGTTCGAAGGCCAGCGCGCGCAGCTCGAAGCTCAGAACCTTGAGCGCAAGAGCGAAGCTGAAGCAGTTGCAACCAAGCTCAACGGCGAATCGTTCATCGTTGTTCGTTCGGCTGGTGAAACCGGTCAGCTGTACGGTTCGGTTTCGACCCGCGACATCGCTGACATCATCACTGCAAATGGCTTCAACCTGCACCGCAACCAGGTTGAACTGAAGCAGCCAATCAAGGCAATCGGCGTGCATGACATCGTCATCTCGCTGCATCCTGAAGTCGAAGTTACGGTTTCCGTAAACATCGCTCGTTCGACTGAAGAAGCCGAACGTCAGGCAAAGGGTGAAGACCTGACCTCAATCGAAGCCATCTACGGCATCGAAGAAGCACCTCTCGCTGAAGAAGTCTTCGACGAAGACGAAGAAGGCGAAGATCAGGCTTAATCTGCCCTGCTCTTTCCTCCAAGGAAGCAATGCTCCTTAGCCATGTTTCCAATGGTGGTAAACTTTATATGATCATGCCCGGCGGTCTCCGTCGGGCATTTTCTCTTTTCAGATCGGAAATTTTGCCTATTCTCTTCATTAGTATTGGATTGGAGAGGTGCTGACGGAAACGTCCGCGTTTGCTCAGGCGAATAGCCAGAAGCCAGCCAGGAATCGACTGACCGAAGGGAATAGCCTGAAAATCTGATGACAGAGCGGCTTGAATTCAGGCAACAAGCCGCCTGCCATGCAACCGCATGGATGTTTGCACTTGCTCCAATCTCAACAAGGAGATGGGGCCAATGTATGGAATGCTGCGTACTGTTCTTTCGCATATGATCAAAATCGGCGACCTGACGGTTACTGATTCTGGTGGAGCTGCTAATCAGTATGGAGACAAGACCGGTAACCCGGTTCATATCCGTTTTAATACACGTCATGCCGAGCGCGCCGTAGCGCTCGACCCTGAACTGAAGCTCGCAGAATGCTTCATGGATGGCGAAATCGATTTTGTTGAAGGCGATATCTATACGCTGCTCAAAATCGTCTTTGAGAACACTGGCCCAACGGCTGCCACCGAACCTTGGATGAAGGCAGCGGGCAAATTCCGCGTATTGTTTCGCCGCTTCCAGCAAATGAACACGATTGCTCGATCATCGAGCAATATCAAAAGCCATTATGATCTTTCAGGTGCGCTTTACGATCTGTTTCTGGACCCCGACAAGCAGTACTCCTGCGCATATTTCGATCCACCCAATGCGACACTTGCCGAAGCACAGTTGGCCAAGAAGCGGCACATTGCAGCAAAGCTTCTCGTCAAGGACGAGCATAAGGTGCTCGACATCGGCTGCGGCTGGGGTGGCATGGGTCTTTATCTTGCCCGTTTCCTCAAAGCCAATGTGACGGGTGTCACGCTCTCGGAAGAACAACACGCCATCGCCAATAAACGGGCCATCGAAGAAGACCTCGCAGACCGTGCAAATTTCCAGCTCACCGATTATCGCAATATCGATGATCAGTTCGACCGACTTGTTTCAGTCGGTATGTTTGAGCATGTCGGCGTTGGACACTTCGCCGAGTATTTTCAACATGCGGCACGCTTGTTGAAAAAAGACGGCGTTTTCCTGCTTCATGCGATTGGCCGCGCCGATGGGCCCGGCGCGACCAACCCATTCATCCGCAAGTATATCTTCCCAGGCGGCTACATTCCGGCTCTTTCAGAAGTATTGCCACACATTGAGAAAGCCGGGCTTTACGTTACCGACATTGAAATCCTGCGGCTTCATTATGCAGAAACACTGAAAGAATGGCGGCTTGCTTTCATGGAGCATCGCGAGGAGGCAAAAGCACTTTATGACGAACGCTTCTGCCGCATGTGGGAGTTTTATCTGGCAGCCTCCGAAAGCGCCTTCCGCTGGCAAAACATGATGGTCTTTCACATCCAGATTGCCCACAAGCAGGAAGCTGTGCCACTAACGCGAAATTACATCGAGGCGGAAGAAAAGCGATTAAAACGGCTAGACAGCGCGCCGAAAGGGGCCAACAGCGAAACGCAAGCACCCAAAAAACGGGCCAAAGCTCAATAATGCTGAGATACAAAAAAGGGCTGTGTGAACATTCACACAGCCCTTCATGCTTATTCAGCGTTAGGAACACCAGCTTCCCATTTATCCCAATGGGTCGTGATTTCATCGACGACCGGAGCGCCGACGAGGTAGATATTCTTGACCGTTTCCGCAAAACCGCCAGCGGTTTCGCCCGGTGCTGGATCAAGATGCTGCAACGTCGTTTCGCTTGGATTGCCCTGATCGAAGTTCACGGCTCCACGCAAGCTGAGAATACGATCCGTGCCGAACTGGCGCTTGATAACGAGTGTGATCGAAGCTGCTTCCATTTCGGTGATCAGATAGTCATCCGCGCCATAGAGCTTTGAAATATACTGTGCTTCTTTTGACAATCCCGGGCCGTGAAAGAAAGTATCACCCGTCATATGGGTGCCTTCCTTCAAAGACGGTGCTGATTGTGCAGCTTTGTCCGGATAACGCATCCGGTAGGCTTGCGCCTCTGTCGAATCCTCAAGCTTCACGTCTTTTCCAAGACGTATGGCGGCAGCAACAAGATCGGGGTTGAGCTTGAAGACGCGATAGTCCTCATAGCCCTTGCGTGGCATGAATACCGGCTCGCCCGGCTTCCCTTCTTCGGGTGCCCAACGATGTCCGAGGTCATAATCGACAAGCCAGGTCGCCCAGCTCACATCGCCGATGGTTCCGCGCGAAGGCGGTGTACCTGCAACGCCCGACAGAACATAATAGCTCTTCGAGAAGTTAAAAGCCGGATCAAGCAGAATGGCCTGCATGCTGGCGGATGAGTTGACCTTGCCCATGCCAAGAACCGCACCGCAAACACCCTCGTCATTGCAATAGACCGGCTTCAAAGCGCCCTTTACCTCAATAGGCTTCGCGTCTTTCCAATAACGTTCATACCAGTTTTGAAACTCACCGGCGCGATCACCACTGTTCTCGCCAATTTCAAACATGGCAGCGATGAAAACCTTGACCTTGATGGGCTCGGATGCTGCCGCCGGAAAAGACAGGAACGATAAAGCGGCGATAGCTGCCAGCCATATCGATAAGAAACGAGAACGCATGAAAGACTCCCTCTGAACACGATATCGGGTTTCGTATCAGCAGCCATTCTGCATCACAACGTTCGTCAAGTCCCGGTGCAAAAGTTTAAACCCCAAACTGTGGATGCCTGTGAATCATGGTATAGCTTATCTCTCCAGGCAGGAATCACCTTGAGGCTGCGTTGCGTTTAGCTTCACTTCAGGTCTAGCTGGGAAGATCAGAGACAGGACCAGAGAATCATGGCGGAAGCGGCGGTACGCAAACTTGATGATGCGCGCGAGCAAAAAGATGCGCTTTATCGTGAAGCACCCCACAATATTGAAGCGGAACAGGCACTCCTCGGTGCTATTCTGATCAACAATGACGCTTTTTACCGGGTTTCGGACTTTCTGAAGCCAACCCATTTCTTCGAGCCTTTGCATCGTCGTATCTACGAAATTTCCACCGACCTTATCCGTGTCGGCAAGATGGCCAATCCGGTTACGATGAAGACCTTCCTGCCCAATGAGGGCAAGATCGGTGATCTGACCGTATTCCAGTATGTGGCACGCCTGGCGACCGAAGCTGTGACCATCATCAACGCCGAGGATTATGGCCGCGCGATCTATGATCTTGCGACACGCCGCGCGCTCATTGGCATTGGCGAAGACATGGTCAACGTCGCCTATGATGCGCCAGTCGACAACGCCCCACAGGAGCAAATCGAGGACGCGGAACGGCGCCTGTTCGAGCTTGCAGAAACCGGGCGGTATGACGGTGGCTTTCAGCCGTTCAAAGATGCGGTCACTACCGCGGTCGACATGGCGAATGCTGCTTTCATGCGCGATGGCCATCTCTCCGGTGTCTCTACCGGCATTCATACGCTTGATGGCAAGATGGGCGGCTTGCAGCCTTCCGACTTGATCATCCTCGCTGGTCGTCCGGGTATGGGTAAGACTTCGCTTGCCACCAACATCGCTTTCAACATCGCCAATGCTTATGAAGCCGAACAGCAGGCTGATGGCACGATGAAAGCCAAGAATGGTGGCGTTGTTGGCTTCTTCTCGCTCGAAATGTCGGCGGAACAGCTCGCAACACGTATCATTTCCGAGCAGACGGAAGTTTCATCGTCAAAAATCCGTCGCGGCGACATTACCGAGACCGATTTTGAGAAGCTTGTTGCCTGTTCGCAGGTCATGCAGAAGATACCGCTTTATATCGACCAAACGGGTGGTATCTCGATTGCACAGCTTGCAGCGCGTGCGCGCCGCTTGAAGCGCCAGCGCGGCCTTGATGTTCTGGTTATCGATTACGTCCAGCTGATGACCGGTTCGTCCAAGGCTTCAGCACAAAACCGCGTGCAGGAAATCACAGAAATCACCACCGGCTTGAAGGCGCTCGGCAAAGAGCTCAATGTTCCGATCATTGCGCTGTCACAGCTCTCTCGTCAGGTCGAAAGCCGCGAAGACAAGCGCCCGCAGCTCTCCGATCTTCGTGAATCAGGTTCTATCGAGCAGGACGCCGACGTGGTGCTGTTCGTGTTCCGCGAAGAATATTACGTCAAGAATCTCGAACCGCGTGACGAATTCGATCCTAAATACGAAGAATGGAAGCAGCACTTCGAAAAGGTGCGCGGCACGGCCGACGTTATTGTGGCCAAGCAGCGTCACGGACCGACCGGCACCGTTAAGCTCGCCTTCCAGGCTGAATTCACGCGATTTGCAGATCTGGCCGAGGGGTCTTATATCCCGGAGCAGTATGAATAAAATCACGATTAAGACGGAGCGTGCCTGATGGCCAAGGCACGTGTTCAGTTCATCTGCCAGAATTGCGGCGCGGTTCACACGCGCTGGGCGGGTAAGTGCGACTCCTGCGGCGAGTGGAACACGCTTGTCGAAGAAGGCACCAATAGCGGCATCGGCTCCGGTCCCGGCTCCATGCTTTCCAAACGCAAGGGCCGAGCTGTTGCTCTCACCTCGCTTTCAGGCGACATCGAAGACGCGCCACGCATCATCTCCGGTATCAGCGAGCTTGACCGTGTAACGGGCGGCGGGTTCGTGCGCGGTTCCGCAGTCTTGATTGGTGGCGATCCGGGTATCGGCAAATCAACATTGCTGACTCAAGCAGCTGCAGCTCTTGCAAACCACGGCCATCGCATCGTCTATGTGTCGGGTGAAGAAGCAGTCGCGCAGATACGTCTGCGTGCACAAAGACTTGGCGTGGCGTCCAGCGCAGTCGAACTTGCAGCGGAAACCAACGTCGAAGACATTCTTGCCACCGTTTCCGACGGCAAACGGCCTGATCTGGTCATTATCGATTCCATCCAGACATTGTGGACCGACATGGCCGACTCAGCCCCCGGAACCGTTACTCAGGTTCGGTCGTCCGCTCAGGCAATGATCCGCTATGCCAAGCAAACGGGCGCTGCAGTGGTTCTCGTTGGTCACGTGACCAAGGAAGGGCAAATAGCCGGTCCGCGCGTTGTCGAACACATGGTCGATGGCGTTCTCTATTTTGAAGGCGAAGGCGGGCACCAGTATCGGATCTTGCGCACCGTCAAAAACCGCTTCGGCCCAACCGATGAAATCGGCGTGTTTGAAATGTCTGATGGCGGTTTGCGAGAAGTCTCGAACCCGTCCGAGTTGTTCCTCGGCGAGCGTAACGCGAAATCTCCGGGTGCAGCTGTCTTTGCTGGAATGGAAGGCACTCGCCCTGTTCTTGTTGAGATACAGGCACTTGTTTCCCCCTCATCGCTTGGCACGCCGCGCCGCGCTGTTGTCGGGTGGGATGGAAGCCGCCTCGCCATGATTTTGGCCGTGCTCGAATCACATTGCGGCGTGCGTTTTGGCCAACACGATGTCTATCTCAACGTCGCTGGCGGCTACCGCATCAGCGAACCTGCAGCCGATATTGCTGTGGCTGCAGCACTTGTTTCGTCCATTGCCGGTATTGCCCTCCCGGCAGATAGTGTTTATTTCGGCGAAATCAGCCTTTCTGGCGCTGTTCGTGCGGTGTCACATGCAGTACAGAGGCTAAAGGAAGCTGAAAAACTCGGCTTCCGGCAAGCAGTTGTGCCCGGTGGAAGTAGCGAGCTTTGGAAAGAGCGCAACTTTGGGCTTATGGAAACAACTGCCCTACCCGATCTCGTTGCTCGCATTGCGGCATCAGGGCCGAAGAAGAAAGAATAAGATTAACGTGGGAAGATTTCGTCAACTTTCCCCTGTTAGATTAACGCAAATTTGACTGCCCCGCACGCAGCAATGCCGGTGCGTATAAATTAAGGACAGGCCAGAATGCCGATTACGTTACTTGATGGAATTCTACTCGGAATAACGCTGGTTTCGGCCGTTCTTGCGATGGTCCGCGGTTTTTCTCGCGAAGTGCTTTCGCTGGTTTCCTGGGCTGCAGCGGCTGCGGCGGCATATTTGTTCTATATACCCGTGCTGCCATTCCTTCAGCCCTATATCAACAACGAGACCATCGCAAAGATCGCAGCCGCAGGTGCAGTTTTCCTAGTGGTTCTGATCGTTGTTTCGCTGATCACCATGAAGATCGCCGACTTCATCATCGACAGCCGCATCGGTGCGCTTGACCGCACGCTCGGCTTTTTGTTCGGTGCAGCACGCGGTGTTCTTTTGGTTGTTGTCGCTATGCTGTTCTTCAACTGGTTGGTTCCAACCAACCAGCCTGCTTGGGTGAACAATGCGAAATCCAAGCCAATGCTTGATTCCTTCGGCCAGCAGTTGATCGATCTCCTGCCAGCCGATCCAGAATCGGCAATCAAAAAGTTCAAGCCTGGGCAGGAAACTCCGGCACCAGCTGGTGGCCAGCCAGGTGATCAGACCGAGACGCCTGTACCGGACGATACACCGGCTGCAAACTGATCTCGAATACACCTTTTTGAAACCGGCAGCATAAAGCTGTCGGTTTCATCTGTTTTTAGTCAAAGTCTTACACTATATCAGCGGCTGAAACGCACAGCATGCAAGGGATCGCTTTTAAAACGCGGCCTTTTCCTGTAAATGTTGCTTTTAGTAACCGCAATCGAAAGGCCTTGCGGACAATGTTCCAACAATCGCATGACGAAAACTCCTTTATGCTAGACGATGATACGTTGCATGAAGAGTGCGGTGTATTTGGCATTCTTGGCCATGAGGACGCCGCAGCGCTGACCGCTCTGGGCCTGCATGCCCTTCAGCATCGCGGACAGGAAGCAGCGGGTATTGTGTCCTACCACAACCGTCGCTTTCATTCTGAACGGCATATGGGACTGGTGGGCGACCACTTCACCGATGCCTCGACGCTGAACCGCTTGCCCGGCGATCGCGCCATCGGTCATGTACGCTATTCCACGACTGGTGAAACAATCCTGCGCAATGTGCAGCCATTGTTCGCAGAGCTGGAAGTTGGCGGCATCGCGATTGCGCATAACGGCAACTTTACCAACGGCATTACGCTGCGTAAGCAGCTCATCGCCTCCGGCGCAATCTTTCAGGCGACGTCCGACACCGAAGTTGTGTTGCACATGATTGCGCGCTCGCGTCAGGTCTCATCAAGCGCACGCTTCGTCGATGCTATCCGTCAGGTCGAAGGCGGCTATGCCATGCTGGCGCTGACCCGCACCAAGCTGATTGCTGCTCGTGATGCAGTTGGGATTCGCCCTCTCGTTATGGGCGAACTCGACGGCAAGCCAATCTTCTGTTCTGAAACCTGTGCGCTCGATATCATCGGAGCGAAATATATTCGCGACGTCGAAAACGGCGAAGTCATCATCTGTGAAATTCAGAAAGATGGCTCCATCACCACTGAATGCATCAAGGCAGACAATCCACAGCCTGAACGGCTTTGCTTGTTTGAATATGTCTATTTCGCACGTCCGGACTCGGTTGTCGGCGGACGCAGTGTCTATGTCGCTCGCAAAAACATGGGCATTAACCTGGCTGCCGAAGCCAGCGTCGAGGCCGATGTGGTCGTGCCAGTGCCCGATGGCGGAACGCCTGCGGCACTCGGCTTTGCACAGGCCAGTGGCATTCCGTTCGAATATGGCATCATTCGCAATCACTATGTTGGCCGTACCTTTATCGAGCCAACGCAGCAAATTCGTGCCCTTGGTGTGAAGCTCAAGCATTCGGCCAATCGTGCGATGATCGAAGGTAAGCGCGTCGTTCTGGTGGATGATTCCATCGTGCGCGGCACCACCTCGGTCAAGATTGTGCAGATGATCCGCGATGCAGGTGCGAAGGAAGTGCATATCCGTGTTGCAAGCCCGATGATCTTTCATCCGGACTTTTACGGCATTGATACGCCGGACCGTGAAAAGCTACTCGCAAACCAGCATGACAGCCTTGAGTCCATGTGCCGTTATATCGGTGCGGATTCACTGGCTTTCCTTTCGATTGATGGTCTTTACAAGGCTGTTGGCGGTGAAGCACGGAATCCGAAGGCACCCGCCTTCACCGATCACTATTTCACGGGTGAATACCCAACCCGCCTCCTGGATCAGGCAGGCGAAAGCAACGTTCATACGTTGTCCTTGCTCGCCAGCAACGGCTGATCATTCATCTTCACGCAGGCGGCCCCAAAGGCCGCCTCGCTTTTATTGTAAATCTCATGACTGAAATTGGGGACTGGAATGAGCATCGACCTTACAGGCCGTCTGGCTTTGGTAACGGGCGCATCGCGCGGCATTGGCTATTTTCTTTCACTTGAACTGGCAAAACGCGGTGCGCATGTGATCGCTGTTGCGCGTACCGTTGGGGGACTGGAAGAACTCGACGATGATATTCGCAAGCTTGGCGGCAGCTCTACGCTCGTGCCGCTCGACATTACCGACATGGAAGCAATTGACCGTCTCGGCGGCTCTATTCATGAGCGCTGGGGCAAACTCGATATCATGGTTGCGAATGCTGGCGTTCTTGGTACGATTTCCCCCATCGGCCATGTTGAAGCCAAGACTTTCGACAAGGTCATGAACGTCAATGTTACCAGCGTATGGCGTCTGATCCGCACCACTGACCCGCTGCTGCGAGCGTCCGATGCAGGACGTGCAATCCTGCTTTCATCGGGTGTCGCCCATTCCTGCCGCGCATTCTGGGGCCCTTATGCGGCTTCCAAGGCTGCTGTCGAAGTTATGGCGCGGAGCTGGGCTGAAGAAACCAAGCAGATGAAACTCAACGTCAACTCGGTCAATCCGGGCGCAACCCGCACGGCCATGCGTGCACAGGCAATGCCGGGGGAAGACCCAGACACTCTGCCAACACCGCAGTCTGTGGCTGAGAAAATCGTCAAACTCGCCGATCCGGCGCTTGATGTAACAGGTAAGCTGTTTGACGTCCGTCAGGACCGCTTCCTCGACTATCATATGCCGTCCTGATTTTTACTTTTCCGGCCTTGCATAAAACCAGGGCCGGATTTAATTTATATGCGTCACAGCGGCTCCAGTTAAAAATAAACCGCTGTAACTATTTATTTTTACGCATTATCCTATGCAAAATCGCTTCGCACTTTTGCTGGAAATGCTTTATTCCGCTCTCGCCGCATCTTTGGGCCTATTTTTAAAGCGGACTTTCCCCCCCTCGCCTGACCAACGTGTTTCGCCGCGTGCATTTGCGCGCGCTTTTCCCAATTTGATTGGATGAACAATGTCTCACGACTATCAACATCTCATTGTTATTAGCGGTGGACCCGGATCGGGTAAAAGCACGCTGATTGATGCACTCGGACAACAAGGCTTTTCCCGCACGTTGGAAGCAGGCCGTGCCATTATCCAGGATCAGGTCGCAATCGGTGGCACGGCGCTGCCATGGGCTGACCGCGCACTCTTTGCAGAGCTGATGCTATCATGGGAAATGCGGTCTCACAAAGCCGCGCAAGCCTTTGCAGGTCCGGTCTTTTTTGACCGTGGCGTGCCGGATGTGATCGGCTATTTGCGGCTTTGCGAATTGCCTGTACCACCGCATATGTATGAAGCTGCTAAAGTGATTCAATATAACAGAACAGTGTTTCTGGCTCCGCCGTGGTCGGAAATTTTCGGACAGGACGCCGAGCGCAAACAGGACTTCGAAGAAGCCTTGCGCACGTTCGATGCCATGGAGCAAACCTATAGGGAGCTTGGATATGAAATCGCGCTCCTGCCGAAATCATCAGTTCAGGAGCGCGTGAATTTCATCGGCAAATACCTGCCGTCAGACTTCCTCTGACGGCTGACTTTCAAGAGCAGCCTTGCGATCAGCTGCTTCACGACGATTCCATGCGACCAGACTAAGTGGCAGGAAAGCCACATAGCCCAGAGCAGTCAGCGTCAGCGTGTGCCATGTGAAGCTCATCAGGAAGGCCACATAAATGACGACCGCCAGAATAAGCGGCATGACGATATCGCGGCGCACCAGACTGCCCGCAGACTTGCCATTGTAAACCGGAAGACGGCTGACCAGCAGGAATGCAATCGCCACCGTATAAATTGCAACGCCGAACGCCAGACCCTTGCTCGGTGTAAGACCAAGAAAGCCCAGATAAACCGGCAGGAGCACCAACATGGCACCGGCGGGTGCCGGAACACCAATAAAGTAATTGCTCTGCCAAGGGGGACGATTAGGGTCCTCCAGCATCACATTGAAGCGCGCTAGACGCAGGCAACAGGCAATCGCATAGAGAAGTGCTGCGATCCAACCGAAAGACCGGGCCTGATCAAGCACATAGACATAGAGGACCAATGCCGGTGCAACGCCGAAATTGACGATGTCAGCCAGTGAGTCCATCTGTTCGCCGAACTTGGACGAGCCCTTCATCATGCGGGCAACGCGGCCATCAATGCCGTCAAGAAAGGCGGCAATCAGCACCATTGTCACAGCAAGCTCGAAGCGGTGCTCAAAGGCCAGACGAATGCCGGTCAGGCCTGCGCAAATGGCAAGCACCGTAATGACATTCGGAATTACTATACGCAGAGGGATCTGCGAAAGTCTTGGGCCGCGGGATGAATCCACGCGGCCATTAGGCTCGAAGGGTGGGAACGGTGTTTCCATCGGCTCAGGCGATCCGCACCACAGGTTCAACGCGCTCGCTTCCGAATTCAGCAAGAACTGTTTCGCCAGCCACAGCCGTCTGACCAACAGCGATGCGGACCGATGCACCTGCAGGCAGATAAACATCTACACGTGAGCCAAAGCGGATCAAGCCGAAACGCTCACCCACCGACAGATTGTCGCTTTCACGCGACCAGCAGACGATACGGCGTGCGACCAGACCTGCGATCTGCACAACGCCGACCTTGCCATTGGCACTATCGATCAAAACGGAATTACGTTCATTCTCGGTGCTGGCTTTGTCGAGTTCAGCGTTCAGAAACTTGCCCGGACGGTGAAAAATCTTCTCGATGCGGCCACGGACAGGGGCGCGATTGATGTGCACCGAAAACACATTCATGAAAACTGAAACGCGCATAAGCGGTTCTGCGCCGAGATCAAGTTCTGCAGGCGGGATAGCCGGACCTACAAAGGACACCTTGCCGTCAGCGGGACTGATGACGAGATCGTCAGCAATCGGCGTAACGCGCTCCGGGTCACGGTAGAAATAGATGCACCAGATAGTGAGAACGAGACCGATCCAGAACAGCGGGTTCCACAGCCAGCCCAGAATGAGCGAAACCACGAAAAAGCCCGCAATAAACGGATAACCTTCACGATGGATCGGCACGAAAGTGTTGCGAATTGTATCAGACAGGCTCATCGGTTTTCCTTCTGGAGCGCGGCATGCTGCAGTGGCACGCCATGCGCTCTAGTGAATTATGTGCGCACCGCTTTGCCGAAAATCTCCCCTGATCAACGGCACGATGCGACAGCTTGGCCCGGTTTTAACTCATCCTGCTGGAAATCGAAACGTATTTCGCAATTTATTCACGACTGTCAGGGTTCGTGAAGACACCCTGACAGTCGTCTGGTTATTCAGCCGCAGGAGCGCCGCGTATGACCACGCCCATATCGTCACTTTCGCGAACCTGACGCAGGCGTTCCTCTGCCTCGTCGGCTTCACGCTGACGGTTCCACATCGAAGCATAGAGGCCATCTTGCTTGAGCAATGCCCGATGCGTGCCACGCTCGGCAATCAGGCCATCTTTAAGTACGATGATTTCGTCTGCACCGATTACCGTGGAAAGGCGGTGAGCGATGACAAGCGTTGTGCGGCCACGGCTGACGATATCGAGCGCCGACTGGATTTCCTGTTCTGTCGCAGTATCGAGTGCCGACGTGGCTTCATCGAGAATGAGGATCGGCGGAGCCTTAAGGATTGTGCGGGCAATCGCCACGCGCTGCTTTTCGCCGCCCGAAAGCTTCAGACCGCGCTCGCCAACCATAGCCTGATAGCCATCCGGAAGATGCTTGATGAAGCCAGAAATCTGCGCCATTTCGGCAGCTTTTTCCACTTCCTCGTCTGTCGCATCCGTGCGTCCGTAGCGAATGTTATATGCAATCGTGTCGTTGAACAGCACCGTGTCCTGCGGCACCATGCCGATTACTTTACGCAAGCTTTCCTGCGTCACATCACGCACATCCTGCCCGTCGATTGTAACGGAACCGGACTGCACATCGTAAAAGCGGAACAGCAGTCGCGAGATTGTAGACTTGCCTGCACCCGATGGGCCGACAATCGCCACCGTCTTACCCGCTGGTACTTCAAAGCTGATGCCTTTGAGGATTGGGCGGTTGGAGTCATAGGCAAAATGCACATCGTTAAAACGGATCGCGGCCTTGTCCACATTCAGAGGTCGCGCATCAGGCTTATCCTGCACTTCCTGCTGCACGTCGAGAAGATCGAACATCTGCTCAATATCGGTCAACCCCTGACGGATTTCACGATAGATAAAGCCGATAAAATTGAGAGGGATGGACAGCTGCATCAACATCGCATTGATGAAGACGAAGTCACCCAGCGACTGTGTGCCTGCCTGCACTTCGCGCGCCGACATCACCATGACAATCGCCATACCAACACCGAAAATCACGGCCTGACCGAAGTTCAGCCAGCCAAGCGACGTCCAGGTCTTGGTTGCCGCATCTTCATAACGTGCCATGGACGCATCGAAGCGTTTGGCTTCCATCGTCTCATTGCCGAAATATTTGACGGTCTCAAAGTTGAGCAGCGAGTCGATAGCCTTGGTGTTGGCATCAGTGTCGGAATCGTTCATCTCGCGGCGAATATTGATGCGCCAGTCACTCGCCTTGATTGTGAACCAAGTATAAGCGCAGACGGTCGCAGCCACGACCAAAAGATAAGAAAATCCGTAGGCAAAGGCGAAAATCACCGCGGTCAGCGCAAATTCCAGAATGGTCGGCAACGTGTTGAGAATGGTGAAGCGGACAATCGTTTCAATGCCCTTGGTGCCACGTTCAATCACACGCGAGAGGCCACCCGTGCGCCGCTCCAAATGGAAGCGCAACGAAAGCTGATGCATATGCACGAAGGTTTTATAGGCAAGCTGACGCACGGCATATTGGCCGACGCTGGCAAACAGCGCATCACGAAGCTGGTTCAAACCTGCCTGAATGATCTTGGCCGCATTATAGGCCAGCACGAGCATAACCGCGCCAGTTAGTATAAGCGGAATGTAATTTGGTGCATCAAGCTGACCGTTCAGCGCATTCGTTACCCACTTGAAGAAATAGGGTACGAGGATCAGCACAATCTTCGAAATCACCAGATAGAACGTTGCCCAGACCACCCGCATACGCAGGTCCGGCCGTTCGGTTGGCCACATATAGGGCCAGAGATTTCGCAATGTTTTGAATGTCTCGCCGGAATCGGCAGAAACAGTTTTGGGGGAGCTCATGGTGTTTCTTTCAAATCAGACAGTTTTTTCGCAGCAGCCATTACGAAAGGCTGCGAGATGCGAACGAATGATGGTCAGCTGCTGCCAGTTGACGCTGTAGCGCGAGGTCTGGCGATCGGGCCGGTAGTCGATGAGGCCCGCTTGTACGAGAACTTTGAGATGTTGCGATACGGTGGACTGGGCAAGGTCGAGACGCCCGACAATGTCCTTACAACAGCAGGCATCCTCAAGGATCAGTTGCCTAAGTATGTGAATACGAACGGGATGCCCGAGCGCAGCATATATGCGCGCCGCAAGATCATCATCCACGCCCGGAAAAATATCGGACATCGTTTCAATAGAAATCTTCATCGTAAATCGACGATATACGATTATACTCAAAAAATCAATATAACGCAGCGCCCATACTAATGGACGCTGCGTTCATAAAATGAAGATAACGAATTTATATCAGTTCGAGGAATCCTGCAGGCGGCGCTGCACTTCGTCATCGCCCAGCGGCTGCTGTGGCATGACAAAGACTTGCCCAGGCAGAATCAAATCCGGATTACGTATCTGGTCGCGATTGGCAAGGTAGATCGTGGTGTAGCGTGTACCTTTACCGTAAGTGCGCTTCGAAATAGTCCAGAGATTATCACCTTTGCGGATAATTACCGAGCCTTCCACCTTCTGTAATGGCGCACTGGTAGCAGGATCCTCTGTACCACCATTTTGGCCACTCGTTTCGGATGCGATCGCAGAAACATTCTCGCCAGCTTCGCGACGGAAAGGTACGCGCGCCGTTGCGATCACCCGTCCGCTGCTATCCACCAGATCAGCTCGGATGATATAATCCCCAACCGCAAGCGGCTTCTGGCTTTGCACCAGAAAGCGACCTTCAGGCGAAATCGCGCTTGAGCCAAGCATGATATCGTTAGCGTTCACAACAACGGTGGCACCTTCTTTGGAACCCTTGGCATTGCCTGCAACGAAAACCTTGTCGCCTTCAATTTCTACGGCCTCGATAGCAATCGGCGCATCCGGATCGGCTTTCACCTGCGGCACTTGTTCAGTCGTCGTTGTGCCAGCTTCTGGTGAAGATGTTGTCTGCTGTGCTGGCGCTTCTGGCTTGGTGATCAGGCGGCTTGCCTGACCCGGCTCTTCAACGAGGGCCAGAACCTGACCAGTACTGCTATCCGGCACCGAAACGATAGCTGTTTGCGCCGAAGTGGCAACATTACCACCTGCACCACCTGCCCGCAGTACCAACTGGTGATCGCCCGGCTCAAGCGGCTCATCAAGAACAATGGCAAAATCGCCATTCTCACCCGCTTTGGTCGTTCCTAATACCTTTGAACCAGAGATGACCTCGACGGCGACATTGGCTGTAGCCCGACCTGCAATTACGACAGAGCCATCTGGTTCGACGCGCAGAATGTCGAATGCCGGGACGTTTGCCTCTTTCGGAGCTTCTTGAGGCGTTTCGGGGGCAGCCTGTTCAGTGGTCTGCTCTGACTTCACTTCGGCAGGGTTTTGCTGCTCTTGAACAGCCGCAGGCGCTTCAGCTGGCTTTGCTGCGCTGCTCGCTTCAGGAGTCGTCGCCACCACGTTTGAATCAGACGTTGCGCCCTGCTCTTTAACAGAATTCCAATAATATGCGCCCCCGCCTAGAACGAGGACGAGAAGAACACCGATAACCCCATATCTGTAGTTTTGCATTTCGGCCCGGAACCCACATGAGACAATTTAATCACTGGGTTTACCGCCTTTTGCTTTGACCTACAAGAAATCCGAGCAGAATTGCGCAAGTTATGAGGTGTTTATTGCAGAAAAATTACTGTTCAACACAGCTGATTGGCTTTTCCTGCTCTGGATCGTCCATCAGGTTATACAAATCTGCGGTTTCGCCCTTGGTCCACCAGATGTAAATGCCGCCGGCATATTTAGCACCAGAGCCTGAAATGACGTTCGCAGCCACCACCGTGTGGTCTTCCATTTCCAGTTCGGCCAAAGAAACATCACCAGCATTATAGTAAGTGGCCGAGACATTCTTATCGCCGCAAGTGTAGAGGACGGAGTTGGTCGTCACCTCGATATCGTCGGGCAACGTGATGTTGATTTCACCTGCCGACGCGCTGGAAGCCGCCAGCGAAAGACCAAGCAATAAAATCCATTTGCGCATGAACAGTTCAGCTCCCTGTCAAAATTCAACCTCTTCAGAGATATAGTTATGCTCGAAAATGTCCAGCTAAACCGACCAATACACTCACACCAAAGCTTGACGCTGAAACGGCAAAAGAGCACAAGAAATCATGTCTGAGATTCGATCCATTTGTGTTTATTGCGGCTCTTCAACGGGCCTGAACCCCATCTATCGCGAGGCGGGCCTGACGCTTGGCCGTTCGCTCGCAGAACATGGCATTCGCCTTGTTTATGGCGGCGGCACGCGCGGCATCATGGGCGCGGTTGCGCAAGGCGTAATGGAAGCTGGCGGCGAAGTCACCGGCATCATTCCGACCTTCCTACTCGACAAGGAAGCAAGCCTCGAAAAGGCACAGGAGCTGACCGAACTCATCATCGTCGGCGATATGCACGAGCGCAAGCATCTGATGTTCCAGAAGTCTGACGCTTTCGTCACCCTTCCCGGCGGCATCGGTACGGTTGAAGAAATCGTGGAAATGATGACCTGGGCGCAGCTCGGCAAGCATCGCAAGCCAATGGTCTTTGCGAACATCAACAATTTTTGGCAGCCGATGCTCACACTTCTTGACCATATGACAAATGAAGGCTTCCTGCATACTGCGCATCAGGTGAAGCCACTGGTTATCGATCAGGCGGAAGACATCGTTCCCGCAATCCTCGCTGCCAATGGCAAAGCGCATGAAGGCGACCCGAAGATTATCGAAAAGATGTAAGTGCGGCTCTAGCCCACAATTCGTGATTAATTGACAAGGGCGGAGCAATCCGCCCTTAACTGTATCCGGGAGGTATTGATGAAGACAATCGGTCTAATAGGAGGGATGAGCTGGGAGAGCTCGCAGGAATATTATCGCATCATCAATCAGGAAATGCGCGCCCGGCTTGGCGGTGCACATTCAGCTAAAAGCCTGATGTGGTCGATGGATTTCGGCGAGATTGAGCAGCTACAGCATGAAGGCGAATGGGAGGAGCTGACGAAGCTGATGATCGAGGCCGCGCAGAACCTTGAAAAAGGCGGCGCGGATTTCATCCTGATCTGCACCAATACCATGCATAAAATGGCTGCTGACGTTGAAAGCGCCACATCGATCCCGCTCATTCATATTGCCGATCCGACTGCTGAAAAGATCAAAGCCGCTGGCCTCACGAAGGTTGGACTTTTAGGCACTGCCTTCACAATGGAACAGGATTTTTATAAAGGACGCCTCGTTTCAAAACACGGCCTTGAAGTCCTTGTGCCTGATGACGCTGACCGTAAGACTGTGCATGACATCATTTATCATGAGCTGGTAGTCGGCGAAGTGCGCAACGCTTCGCGCGAAAAGTATCGCGCGATTATCAACAGCCTCGCAGAACGCGGCGCTGAAGCCATTATCCTTGGCTGCACGGAAATCATGCTGCTCATAGGCCAAGAGGACAGCCCCGCGCCTGTGTTCGACACGACACGGTTGCATGCGGAAGCAGCGGTGGATCTCGCCCTTTCTGCTCAGTGATAAAATTGACCGCGGATATTCGCCATATCAGCAAGCTCGGATTGCTTCCGGCGCGTAGCTATGGCAAAGATTCACAATATTCAACCATGCGGTTGACTAATAGTCTGAATAATATATATTCAACCTTACGGGTGAATAATGAACGATGATGCTCTGTCACATATTCTCAAGGCCGTCGGAGACGTTACACGTCGGCATATCTTGACGCTTCTGGTTCAGGAAGGCGCCTCAAGAGTGACTGCGCTCGCCGCTCATTTCGACATGTCGCTCAACTCAGTCTCCAAGCACATCAAGGTGTTGGAAGAGGCAGGATTGGTCACCCGCAAGACTTTGGGCCGCGAGCATTTCATCGCTGCCGAACTTGAACCGGTGCGAGAGGTGGAAGCCTGGTTTGCGGAGCTGAAGTCTGTCTGGGAAATGCGCCTTAAGGCGCTTGAGGATGTACTCGTTTCGAAGGAATAAGAAAATGAGTGAGCTTGAACTGACAGTCAATCGCAGGATCGCCGCCCCCCGGGAGAAGGTCTTCAATGCATGGCTCTCGCCATCTACCCTTGCCCAATTCATGCGGGTACCAACCGACAGCGCCAAACCGTCGGATGTGCAGACGGATGCGGTAAAAGGCGGGCGTTTTTCTATTCTGATGCACACGGTCGACCGCGACGTGATGCATTCAGGTACATATCTGGAGATTGATCCTCATTCGCGGCTATCGTTTACCTGGGGTTCTCCCCATTCGCTGGATGATAGTGTGGTAACGGTCGATTTGACGGAAGTTGACCCGAATACAACAGAAATCACGCTGAAACAGGTCAAGTTCCGCAACCCTGATTCACGCGATGGCCACATCAAGGGCTGGAAGGCTATTCTCGCCAATTTTGACGAATTAGCAGGCTGATTTTATAAAAAAGCCGGGCTGAAAAGCCCGGCATTTTCATTGAAGATTACTTCTTTACCAACGTTACAACCGCTTCGACATGAGATGACCAGAGAAACTGGTCAATCGGCGTGACGCGGGTGATGCGATAGCCGCCCTTCACCAGAATGGCGAGGTCGCGGGCGAGCGTTACAGGATTGCACGATATCGCGACAACCTTCTCAACCTTCGATTTCGCCAGTTCCTGTGCTTGTTCTTCTGCACCTGCGCGTGGCGGATCAAAGACCACGGCATTGTAAGGCAGCAATTCCTTTGGCATCAGCGGACGGCGGAACAGATCACGCCGTTCGATCGAAACAGGCTTCAGTCCCTGCACGTGGCGCACGCCGCGATCAAGGGCGGCAAGAGCCGGTGCATCGTTTTCAATCGCATGGACCGCACTCTTTTCAGCAATGCGCAATGCAAATGTTCCGACACCACAGAAAAGATCTGCAACACGCTTTGCTTTGCCTAGATGCGAAAGGACCAGCGACACCATCACTTCTTCCGCCTCCACCGTTGCCTGCAGGAAGCAGCCAGGCGGAACAGGAACCGGAACCTTGCCAAAATGAATGACCGGCTTTTTTGGCTCTACGATGATTTCGCCCTCGTGCGAAAGTCGCGCGAAGTCCTTTTTCATCATAAGTGCGGTGAGTGCACGGCGCTGCTCATCGCTCAGCTTGCCACATCCACTTGCTGCAAGATCAAGTCCGGATTCGGTTACAGTAGCAGCGAGCTTGAACGGCTTTGAGCCGGGAGCAATCAGTGCGCCCACTTCGCGCAGATCATCAAGCCGGGCAATGATTTCCGGCACCGTGACAGCACATTCAACAATATCGATAATCTCATGGCTCTGGTGGCGATTGAAGCCGAGCAGCACGCCTTTTTCCGTTTTGCGGGCGGCAAAGGTCGCACGGCGACGTGAGCGCGGCTGACAGGCGACCAGTGGGTCCACTTCAATATCGAGCCCTTTGCCTCTAAGCACCGAGACGACCAGCTCACGCTTCCAAGCGCGATAAGGCTCATCCTGCCAATGTTGCAGGGCGCAGCCGCCGCAATCCTCAAAATGCTGGCAAGCGGGGTCCTGTCGCTCGTCTGAGGTTTCGAGCAGGGCCATAACCGTCGCGCGGTTCTTGTCACGCGCAACATTTGCCACTTCGCCCGGCAGTGTGAAAGGCACAAAGAGTTGGCCATCGGGAAGATTGGCGACGCCATCGCCGCCCGCACCTATCGAGCGGATTGTAATTTGCGTCGTCATTAGTCCTTCTTTCCTGCCAATAGATATTCACGATTGCCGTCACCGCCCTCGATGGGCGATGGGCAGAGACCGAGCGCTCGCCAACCGGGTTGCGTCTCAAGCCATGATCTCAGTTCTTCTGCTATGCGTTCGCCATCTGCCGGGTCACGCAAAATGCCGCCCTTACCGATAGCCTCGCGGCCAGCTTCAAATTGCGGCTTCACGAGAAGCGCGCAGATAGCACCTTTTTGCGCAAAGGCCAATGCCGGGGGCAAAGCGAGTTTCAGCGAAATGAAGCTTACGTCCGATACGACACAACCGATATCACGTCCATCAAGGTGGCTGAAGTCCAGCGCACGCGCATTGACGCCTTCCTTGTTGGTGACGCGGGCGTCATCGCGCAAGCGCTCATGCAGTTGGTCGTGGCCAACATCAATGGCAAGCACGTGATCAGCGCCGCGCTCCAGCAGCACTTGCGTAAAACCACCGGTCGACGCGCCGATATCGAGTGCAGTCAGGCCCTTCACATCAAGATCGAAGTAATCAAGCGCTGCTATGAGTTTTAGTGCGCCGCGAGAAACATAGCCGCTGGCCGGATCATCGACTGCGATTTTCGCCGTACGGGCGACGTTCTGGCCCGGCTTGGTGACGGGCTTGCCGTCCACCGAGACTGTACCTCGCTGGATCGCGTCGCGCGCACGTGAGCGCGTCGCAAACAACCCAAGCTCGACCAGCAACTGGTCAAGCCGCAAGCTTTTATCAGACGAGATATCAGGCACGGAACGACGCGGTCAGCTCTTCGCGACCGAGTGCTGCAAAAACCGTATTCACAATGCCTGCCCGGTCGAGACCAGCATTGGCATACATGACTTCCGGCTTGGCATGATCCTGATAAACATCAGGCAGCGTCAGGACACGAACTTTGAGGCCGCGATCCAGCAGACCATCGGTTGCAAGGAATTGCAGGACATGCGCCGCGAACCCACCAGCAGCCCCTTCCTCAACAGTCACCAGCACTTCATGTTCGCGCGCAAGACGGCGGATCAGATCATGATCCAGCGGCTTGGCAAAACGCGCATCAGCAACAGTGGTCGAAAGACCAGCAGCGCCCAATTCATCAGCGGCGCTCAGGCACTCCTGCAAACGCGTGCCAAAGGAAAGAAGTGCAACCTTCGAGCCTTCACGCACAATGCGGCCTTTGCCGATTTCAAGAGGAGAGCCGCGCTCCGGCAGTTCGACGCCGACGCCATCGCCACGCGGATAACGGAAAGAGATTGGGCCTTCGTCGTAATCAGCAGCCGTGCGCACCATATGACGCAATTCCGCCTCGTCAGATGCAGCCATCACCACGAAGCCCGGAAGGGCTGCGAGGAAGCCAGTATCGAAGGAACCGGCATGGGTTGGGCCATCGGCACCGACCAGCCCAGCGCGGTCAATCGGGAAGCGCACAGGCAGGTTCTGGATCGACACATCGTGCACGACCTGATCATAGCCGCGCTGAAGGAAGGTCGAATAGATCGCGCAGAACGGCTTATAACCTTCTGAGGCCAGGCCAGCGGCAAACGTTACAGCATGCTGTTCAGCAATACCCACATCGAAAGTGCGCTTTGGAAACACTTCGCCGAAGAGGTCCAGCCCCGTGCCGGTTGGCATCGCAGCCGTGACCGCGACGATCTTGTCGTCGTGACGCGCTTCTTCGATCAGGCTGGTGCCGAAAATCTTGGTATAGCTTGGCGCATTTGCAGGCGGCTTCGACTGCTTGCCGGTGATGACGTCGAACTTGTTGACGCCGTGATATTTATCGGCAGCAGCCTCTGCAGGCGCATAGCCCTTACCCTTTTGCGTGACCACATGGATCAGCACAGGGCCTTCCTGCGCATCACGAACATTTTTCAGGATCGGCAGCAGGTGGTCAAGGTTATGTCCATCGATGGGACCGACATAATAAAAGCCCAGTTCTTCAAACATCGTACCGCCGGTAAAGAAGGCACGCGTGAATTCTTCCGATTTACGGGCTTTGTCCTGCAAAAATTTCGGTAGTTTCTTAGCAATCTGCTTGGCGGCTTCACGCACGCTGCGATAGGTCTTTCCAGAAACAAGGCGCGCCAGATAAGCGCTCATCGCACCGGTTGGCGGCGCAATCGACATATCGTTGTCGTTGAGGATGACGATAAGGCGCGCATCGAGCGCACCGGCATTGTTCATCGCTTCGTAAGCCATACCAGCCGACATGGAACCGTCGCCGATTACCGCAATCACATTGCGCTTTTCGCCAGAAAGATCGGCGGCAACCGCCATGCCAAGGCCCGCAGAAATAGACGTGGAAGAGTGTGCCGCGCCAAACGGATCGTATTCACTCTCGGCGCGTTTGGTGAAGCCGGAAAGCCCGCCTTCCTGACGCAATGTGCGAATACGGTCCCGGCGGCCCGTCAGAATCTTATGCGGATAGGTCTGATGACCGACGTCCCAGATGATACGATCATGCGGCGTGTCGAAGACATGATGCAACGCTACAGTAAGTTCAACCACACCCAAACCTGCGCCCAGATGCCCGCCTGTTGTGGAAACGGCATCGATCATCTCGGCGCGCAATTCCTGCGCAAGCTGCGGCAGGTCCGCTTCCGGCAATGCACGCAAAGCATCCGGCGTGGGTGCCTTGTCGAGCAACGGGGTTATGGGTCGGGACATTACTTACCCTATCTATCAGGTTAGGTGTTTAAAGCGCGTTTTGATCTGCTTTAATCTGATCGGCGCTCCAAGCGTGGTCGGTATAACAGTATCGAGCCTCAGATCAAGCAGGGCGGGACATCGTGTCCTATGCAACGGGATGCAAAATCATTCAGGCAAAGGTACGAATTCGTCTTCGTCACCGGGCACTATATCGAAGCGGCCCGTGCGCCATTCTTCTTTTGCCTGTTCAATGCGTTCTTTGGAAGACGACACGAAATTCCACCAGATATAACGCTTGGAGCCGAGGGCCGCACCGCCAAAAAGCATGAAATGTGCGCCTTCCGGCCCGGCTCGCACGATAATATCATCGCCCGGTCGAAATGCCAGCAGACGGTCAGGCGGAAACACCTCGCCACCAATGCCAACATTGCCACGCAGTGTATAAATTGCGCGTTCTTCTGTGGTGGGTGGAATATGGAACCGCCCACCCGGCAGCACTTCAATATCCGCATAGAGCGTTTCAGCGTGTTGGATCACCGGCGAGTTAACGCCATGCATCGAACCAATGATTAGACGCCCTTTGAACTCACGATCCTCCATCAGCGGCAAATCTGGCGCGTTGGTGTGGAAGAATTCCGGGTTGATTTCTTCAAACTGCTCCGGCAGGGCAAGCCATGTCTGCACACCCGAAATCGATAGCGGACCGCTACGCTCTTCTTCAGGCGAGCGTTCAGAATGGACAATCCCCCTCCCCGCCGTCATCAGGTTCACATCACCGGGCTGGATCACCATTTCGGTGCCAAGGCTATCACGATGCCGGATATGGCCATCAAAAAGATAAGTCACGGTCGAAAGGCCGATATGTGGATGTGGACGAACATCAAGTGCATCGCCATCCCGCAGAACCGCCGGTCCCATTCGGTCAAAAAAGATGAACGGCCCGACAAGACGACGGCGAACCGTGGGAAGCGCACGCCGCACCTCCAGCCCGCCAATATCGCTCGTCCGCGGGATAACCAGCGTTTCGATGGCATCCACGGTGGTCTTGTCGCCAAGAACCGGATCAGGGCATGGAAAGAAACTCATGAAGCCACTACCAAATAAAAATGCACCAGCGGAGAGCGCCGGTGCTGCCGTCATGTCGAATATGATAGCCCTTAGAGCGGTTCCAGTTAAGATTGAATCATTGAAACCGCTCTAATTATTTGCTTTGGCGCATTTCCATACGCAATGCCGGTTCCCGCTTTTGCGGGAAATGCTTTAACGATTGTGCAATAGTCGCGACAATTCGTTCGTATCAGGCACCTGACCGTTGGTCGTCAGCTTGTCCACTAGTCCCGGAAGAACCTGCGAGAGCTGATTGAGCAGTTCCTGCTGGTCAATGCCGGCGTGGGCCGCGATTTCGCTCAGTGTCTTCTGACCAAGTGCATCGCCTAGCTGGCCCGGCTCAATCTGGTGATTGTTACCCTGCCCTACCCAGGAATCCACTTTTTCCCCAAGACCTGCCTGTTTCAGCTGGTCGAGCAAGCCACCAAGACCACCACCGAGCGGACCGGGTGCCGCAGGCGCAGAGGATGCCCCGCCACTTGCAAGCGTTCCACCAAGCAAGCCACCAAGACCACCTAGAATACCGCCGAGTAGACCACCGCCGCTATCTGCCTGCTGAGGTGCGGACTGGTCTGGGATAGACGCAGGTTGTTCAGGCTCCTCGCTGTGCCCTTTCAGCATCTTGCCGACCAGAAGCGCACCGAGTGCAATCAGAACCGGCTTGGCAAGGCTGCCGCCGGGGATCGGCGAATTCTTGGAATTGTCGTCATAGCTTCCCATCACGCGATACTCCCTGTTGGACGCTGTGATTTTCTCACATGCGATAAGTTAAGGTGAAATAAGTTTCTGCTTTTGACAAGCATTATACCTTGCCAAATCGAAACTATTGTGAAAATTTTCTAACTGCCTGATGCAAAAACTTATTTGCGCAATAGGAGATATTAGATGTCTGTTATAAGCTGGATTATTCTAGGTCTGATCGCCGGCTTCATCGGCAGCAAGATTGTCAATAAAAGCGGCCAGGGACTGTTCTTCGACATTGCGCTAGGCATTGTCGGGGCAATCGTTGGCGGCGTTCTTTCTTCATCTCTTTTCGGTCGCGGCGTCACTGGCGCCTTCGATCCAATCAGTCTGATTATCGCCATTATCGGTTCAATTATAGTTTTGTGGGCTTACCACAAGATCACCGGCAAGCGTTCCATCGGCTGAAAAAACCATTTATATATGCTGGCTCCGGTTCGCGCCGGAGCCTTTTCATATCTTGTCTTCTGAAAGTGCCACCTTTTAATGATGAGCTTCATCGAGCCCTACATCACCGCCTACGGCGCGCTGGCACTTTTTATTATTGTCTATTTTGAATCTTTCGGCGCACCGCTTCCCGGCGAAAGCGCTCTTATCGCTAGTTCTCTTCTGGCTCTTCATGGCACGCTGAATATCGAAATCGTTATTCTGGCCGTATTTGTTGGCGCAGTCTTAGGCGACTGCACCGGCTATGCCATTGGACGCTTTGGTGGAAGAGCACTCATCCTTCGTTACGGAAATTATGTGAAGCTTACGCCCGAACGGTTCGACAAGTTCGAGAAGATGTTTGAGAGCAAAGGTATCTACGTGGTCGCAACGGCGCGCTTCGTCGTACTTCTAAGGCAATTGAACGGCATTGTTGCAGGGTCCGTGAAAATGAATCCGCTGCATTTTTTATGCGCCAATGTGGTGGGTGCTGCCGGGTGGACGCTTGTGTGGGGACTTGGCCCCTATCTTCTGAGCGGCGTGCTTGCGCCCTACGCCGCTCAACTCAAGGCAATGTTTTAATTATTCAGCGTCCAGCGGTTCAGTGCCAGCAGGCTGACCATCGCGACCGATGCGGATTTTCTCGACCTTGTCTTCAGCTGATTTCAGTAGCGTGTCGCAATGCTTCTTCAGCGCTTCGCCGCGCTCATAGATGCGGATAGATTCTTCCAGCGGCACGTCGCCCCGCTCCAGATCATCGACGATCTTCTCAAGCTGCTTCAAGGCGTCCTCGAAGCTCATAACTGCAATGTCGGTGTTGGACGGTTCGGTTACCATTGTTTATCCTTTCAACAGCCGCGTAATATGAGAAGACGCGGACTGCGACAAGCCCTCAAGATCATATCCACCTTCAAGCACGCTCACCAGTCGGTGATTGCAGAACCGTTCTGCACGTTCCATGAGCTTGCCCGTCGCCCAATCGAAATCCGCCTCATCGAGATTGATCTCGGCCAGCGGATCGCGGAAATGCGCGTCGAAGCCAGCTGAAATAAGGACCAAATCAGGCCGGAAGTTGTCCAAAGCTGGCAATACACGACTATTAAATGCCTCACGAAATTCGCGACTGCCGGTATTGGGCGAAAGTGGTGCATTGACTATGTTGCCTACCCCAACCTCATCTTTCCTGCCCGTGCCTGGAAAAAGAGGAAACTGATGCGTCGAGCAGTAGAGAACGCTTGGATCGTCTTTGAAAATATCCTGTGTACCATTGCCGTGATGCACGTCCCAATCGATGATTGCGACGCGCTCGGCACCGTGATTGCGCTGCGCATGACGGGCAGCGATAGCAACATTGTTGAAAAGGCAAAAGCCCATTGCTGTTGAAAGTTCGGCATGATGACCGGGAGGACGCGACGCGACAAACACATTGTCCGCCTGCCCGGAAAAAACATCATCGACAGCAGCGTTCGCGGCACCAATCGCCAGAAGGGCAGCTTCCCAGCTTTTCGGACTCACATAGGTATCCACATCGAGTTTATTGATTGGCTGCGGTGCTTCTTCGTCGTCAATCGGGTCCGGTATCTCATTCCGGACCGTTTCGACATAACTCCCGGGATGCGCGAGCAAAATGGCATCTTCCGAGGCCATTTGCGCTTCCACACGATCAAGACGATAAAAATCCGGCCCTTCCAGCTCGCTCATCAATGCACGAATGCGATCGGGCCGCTCGGGATGACCGGGCGGCACGTTATGTTCAAGATAGATTGGATGCCAGTAAAGCCGTGTGGTCATGTACTCACTTTAGAGAGCCGTGCGCCCTTCTGGGCGCTACACAAGATCGCTCTATGCTATTGATGCTACAGCATCGCGACATTCAGATGATTTCAGTGCGCGCGATGTTGATACCGAAACCTTCGAGCCCGACATAGTGACGCTCACGCGATGCCAACAGCACGATCGAAGTGATACCGAGATCCTTCAAAATCTGGGCTCCCAAACCGATCTGACGCCACTCTTCCTCGCGGGCTACGGCCTCGGCATGGGCTTCATGTTCACCGAGCAGAGCTTCGCGTGCACGCGCATCACGATGATCACGACGCACACCAACCGAGCCTTCACGCAGATAAACCAGAACGCCGCGGCCTTCCTTGCCCATACGTTTCATGATCTCGTCGAGATTGTTGCCACCCTTTCCAAACACATCGCTCAGCACATCTTCGCGATGCAGGCGGACGGGCACATTTTCGCCATCACGAATGTCACCAAAGACCACCGCCACATGCTGCATAGGCTCCCATGGGAGTTCGTAAGTATAAGCATGTGCCTCACCAGCACAGGTGTCTATTTTAGCGTCACCAATCCGCTTGACGAGTGTTTCCTTACGCTGACGATAGGCGATTAGGTCAGCAACCGTCACGCGATGCAGCTTGTGCTGTTCAGCAAAAGCCGTCACATCAGGCCCACGCATGACAGTTCCATCATCATTAATCAGTTCGCAAATGACGCCGATGGGTGGCAGATTTGCGAGCTTGCAGAGATCGACAGCCGCTTCGGTATGGCCGGAGCGCATCAGCACTCCACCTTCACGCGCAATGAGCGGGAAAATATGGCCTGGGCGTACAAAATCAGCAGCACCAGCATTGGGATTTGCCAGATTACGCACCGTGAGCGTGCGGTCATCAGCCGAAATGCCGGTCGTCGTGCCATGGCGATAATCAACCGTGACAGTGAATGCAGTTGTATGAGCGGATTCGTTTTCAGCGACCATTGGCGCAAGATTGAGGCGCTTGGCTTCTTCACGTGGCATAGGCGTGCACACGATCCCAGACGTATAGCGCACGATGAAGGCCATCTTTTCCGGCGTGCAATGCACTGCTGCAACGATCAGATCGCCCTCGTTCTCACGACCGTCATCATCCATGACCACAACGATTTCGCCACGCTCGAAAGCCCGCAGCGCATCAACGACCTGTTTCTGATTATAGCTCATTTCAGCCTCAATGGTTGTACCACAGCTTCAGTCGAAAACCGGCCCTCAGTTCCTGAAACTATTCTCTTTATACCAAGGCGCTAAGATGCTGACGCATCACGCCTCGAAAATGTTCAGTCGCCATACAGGCTTAATCAATACCCAATGAGTTGCACCCTGGGGTATTGGTCTTACCCGTCACACGCGGCCTGTCTGACCACGGTGGCGCAAATAATGATCAGCAATTGCGCAGGCGACCATAGCTTCGCCAATTGGCACCGCACGGATACCCACGCAAGGATCATGACGGCCCTTGGTCATTACATCAACTTCCCTGCCGTCCTTATCGATGGACTTGCGCGGAGTGAGGATCGATGAAGTCGGCTTGACCGCAAAACGCGCAACAACTGGCGCGCCCGTCGCGATACCGCCCAGAACGCCGCCCGCATGATTGGACAGGAACATCGGCTGTCCGTCATTGCCGATACGCATTTCGTCAGCGTTTTCTTCACCGGTCAGGCGTGCGACCTCAAAACCATTACCGATTTCAACGCCCTTGACGGCATTGATCGACATTAGCAGGCTTGCGATATCCTGATCGAGCTTGCCATAGATCGGCGCGCCGATGCCGGCTGGCACGCCTTCAGCCACGATTTCAATAATCGCGCCAATGGAAGAGCCATTCTTGCGAATGCCGTCCAGATAATCGGCGAAAACCTCAACTGAACCGGCATCAGGCGTGAAGAACGGATTGTTATCGACTTCATCCCAGTTCCAGCGCGTGCGGTCGATGTCGTGAATGCCCATCGAGACCAGCGCGCCGCGCACCTCAAGACCTGGAACAACTTTTCGAGCAATCGCCCCAGCAGCAACACGTGCTGCCGTTTCACGCGCAGAGGAACGTCCGCCACCGCGAAAGTCGCGAATGCCATATTTGACGTCATAGGCGTAGTCGGCATGGCCCGGACGATACTGCCGCGCGATATCGCCATAATCCTTGGAACGCTGATCAGTGTTTTCGATCATCATCGAAATCGGCGTGCCGGTGGTAGTCATGGTCACGCCATCATCGCCAAGCAGAACGCCAGACAACACGCGTACCTGATCCGGTTCGCGGCGCTGGGTTGTATATTTCGACTGGCCGGGCTTACGCTTGTCGAGATAGGCTTGGATTTCGGCTTCCGTGAAGGTGATGCCGGGAGGGCAGCCATCCACCACACAACCAAGCGCCAGACCATGGCTTTCGCCCCAGGTTGTTACGCGGAAGAGATGACCAAAACTGTTATGAGACATTGCTAAGCCCGATTAAGGAATGCGCCTTTTCAGGCAGGATACGCGCTGGTTTTATTGGCCTTTTCAGCCATGGTCAAATTATAGCTCGGAATAGGTTCATCGAGATCGCAAAATTTCCTTCGGATCATCCACATACCGCATTCTTTTTGACACATTCCGCCCACTAAAATGGGGTCGATAATCACATTGCGCTGCCCATTTTCTATCCGTACAGTCAGGCTATACAACCAGAGGGAAAGTGATTGCGCAAAATGCAATTCGTGTCGAATCAGTCAAAGGACAGACTGGCACACAAAAGGAGGATGACAGCCATGCAGTATGTGGTGGGACTGATCTTCATCATTGCCTCGCTTTTCTCGACCGTCGCCATGGCGGATGATGTCGAGGGCAAGATCACTGGTATCAATCAAGACAAAGAAACTATCACGCTGGATGATGGCAAAACCTATAAATTGCCCGGTGAGTTTGACTATTCCGCGATTTCCAAAGGTATGAAGGTCATCATTCTCTATGATGAAGCTGATGATACCCGCTTCATTACCGACATTCAGGAAGCGCCGTAAATATCATTTCACCTCAAGCACAATACCCGTGTCGTGTTGGCGAACAAAATCGACGCGGGTTCCGTTCCAGTGATAGCTGTAATGCCTTCCCTGGACGGGAATCGTTATAACATTCGGCCAGAAAATCCCGATGCAAAAGCCACCGCGCATCCGCACGCTCGGCCAGAGAAGTCCCTGACTTCCCTGAGCGCGCAGTTCTCGCCCCTCGACATGCGAAGCCGTATAATCGACCGGATCAAGCACGTCCGGCACCTTGCTCACATCATCGAGTTCCTGATCGACACTCCCAATCAGCGCCCGAAAGTCTGAAGTCCATCCGGGCTCTTCATTTGTTGCGCGCATGAATTTTTCATGATGGTGGATGGTTTCAGCAACCGCCACATTTTCACGGTCCGCAGCATAATAAATACCGTAGCTTCCGTCGCTAAAGCGACCGGGTCGCTGCGTGGAGCAATGCACGAACGGCGCCATCACGTAAGATGCGCCGTGGCCCGCTACTCGCCGGTCGGCAGGCACTTTTCCAAGATCGCCGATCTCGAAACGAATACGCGGATTGGTCTTTTCTTCAACTGAAGCCAGAGCCTCCCAATCGCGGGGATCGGCAATATCTTCAAACAGATCAATGGGGGGATGGATGGAGCGGATGATGCGATAAGTCTGCGGCCAGTGAACTTGGCGCTTTACAGCCAACTCACTTACCATGCGCCGCGCTCCGCATTTAGCCAGTCGCGAAGGGCAGCAAGATCGGAAATTTCACCACGCAGCATGAGATCAAGCGCCGAAAGCCCGCCAAAAGCGGCATTGGGCTTTCTGATCCAGGCGTAGCCGCGCGCAGCATCACGAAACAGATAACGCAGGCCTTTGTGAATGCCCATAAGATGCGCCATCCGCATCCGCAAATCGCGATCGATGCGACCGATAGTACCTTCTTTCCAACGAGCCCATGTGCGCGCTGACATATCGCCCAAGAGCGTACAGGCTTCCGTGTCCGACAGCTTCCAAGCCTTGAGCAAGTTGACCGTGGTGCGTGCAAGTGCGCCCGCTTCCTCGTCAGTGATCACGCTTATCAGACCGCCTGCGGGCGTTATGCTGATTGGTTGAAGTTCCATCGCTCACCTTCCTTATGGCGGAAAGATAGCATATTTTTGCCAAATGGCAATAAAGGCGTTTTATGACCTACGACCCTATGCCTTCCGAAGCCATCCGCTGCGGATGACCTGTGCCCATTCCTCCCTATTCGCTTGCTCGGCAAGCGTGATCATACGTGTGGTATCATAAGGAATACTACGGAACGTGACCTGCCATCCCAGAGCACCATCTTCGATAATGGCATAGGAGGCATTCGGTGTTCCTGTCTCGACAATATGCGGCACCGGTTGATCATCATCATAGCCGGGGCACCCCACACTTCCTGGATTGACGATCTGGCGACCGTCACTCAAACGCACCACGCGCGGCGTATGCGTATGACCGCAGAGGATAAGCGAAGCGGCAACATCTTCTGCCTCCGCTTCGATTTCATCACGACCACGCAGAACGACATCGCCGGTTCGTTTGACCGTTTCTAGCCAATAAGTCATGTCGCTCGTCGGCGTACCATGACAGATAAAAATTCGCCCGTCCGCGAGTGTTAGGGTTGCGGGCAAATTGCGCAGCCAAGCAAGATGCGGGTCTTCGAGTTGCTCAAAAGCAACGCGATCCGATGACCCCATCTCGGCGATAGACTTTTCGACCAACCAGCGGTCATGATTGCCACGAATGGAGATCATCGCGCGCGCCATCAGCATATCCGCCGTCTCACGGGCTGCGAGCGGCCCGCTCAGATGGTCACCAAGATTGATAATGGTTTCGATACGCAACGCATCGATATCAGCGAGTACAGCTGCCAGCGCATCGCTGTTGCCGTGAATATCAGCAATAACTGCAAAGCGTTTGAAGAGCATACTATTCTCGCAAGGTGAGCTTTCAGCGCGGGTATTACAACGCCTCTTCACAGACCTAAAAAGTTACCCGGCTTTTTAAACCCACTCAAGCTTGCCGTTTTCAAACTTCAGAATCTTATCCTGCGGAATGGAGAGATTTGCGGCGGCGTGACCATCCATATCGCCATAGAGATAGAACAAGGTGCGGATACAGCCGCCGTGCGTCACGCAAACGGTTGGCCATTCCACGGCCTCAACCCAGCGACCAATCCGCTGTGAAAGCCGCATGTAGCTTTCGGCAGTATCTCCCGGTGGGATGAAATTCCATTTATCGCGGGCACGGGCTTCAACGAGATCGACGCTTTCCTTGGCAATGTCTTCCATCATGAAGCCTTGCCAGTCGCCGAAATTCACTTCCATCAGTTGTGGATCGGTGCGGAAGTCGTATGGGTCGAGCCCCATGCGCAAACGAATACGCTCCATAGTTTCGCGCGTACGGCGCAGCGGGCTTGCCACGAAATCGTAACCTGCCCCATTGCCGATAAGCGATTTCAGCACATCGCCGTTGCGATCAGCCTGCGTACGGCCATGGGCGTTGATATCAATATCGAGCTGCCCCTGTATGCGCTGCGAAACATTCCAGTCGGTTTCACCGTGACGCGAAAAGTAGATGATCTCCCGAGCCAAAACCCTACCTCTATCTGCCGCTTGATTTCATCGTTTGATGCGCAGTGTTGCGCATGTGCTCTTTCTCGATAGCCTTCCCGCACGGGAAAGACATAAGAAAAATCCCGAAAAGTCGGTCAACTTTTCGGGATTTGGTATTATCTGGCTCAGTCCTTGACGACCGAGATATCCGGCGCATCGACCGCCTTCATGCCAATGACGTGATAACCACTGTCGGCATGATGTACTTCGCCGGTAACCGAGCGAGACAGGTCGGAGAGGAAGTAGAGACCAACGTCGCCTACTTCATCGATGGTCACGGTACGGCGCAGCGGCGCATTATATTCATTCCACTTGAGAATATAACGGAAGTCACCAATGCCGGATGCAGCCAGCGTCTTGATCGGGCCAGCAGAAATCGCGTTGACGCGAATGTTCTGTGGTCCAAGATCGACTGCGAGATACTTTACGCTTGCTTCAAGTGCTGCCTTTGCAACGCCCATGACGTTGTAGTTCGGCATAACTTTTTCAGCACCGTAATAGGTCAACGTCAGAATAGAACCGCCCTCAGCCATCAGCTTTTCTGCACGGCGCGAAATTGCCGTAAGCGAATAGACTGAAATCAGCATCGTGTTCTGGAAATTGGCTTCGCTTGTGTCGACGTAACGGCCAGTCAGTTCATCCTTGTCGGAGAAACCAATCGCGTGCACGACGAAGTCGAGCTTGCCCCACTTCTTTTCAAGTGCTTCAAAAACAGCATCAATGCTTGCACCGTCAGCGACATCGCAATGTCCAGCGACGAAAGCGTCCAATTCTTCAGCCAGTGGCTCGACGCGCTTCTTCAACGCATCACCCTGATAAGTGAATGCGAGTTCCGCACCAGCTTCACGAGCAGCCTTGGCAATACCCCAGGCGATGGAACGGTTGTTGGCTACGCCCAGAATCAATCCGCGCTTGCCCTGCAACAAACCTGACTTTGCGGTCATTAAGGGTCCTCATTGAAATATAATCAACTAGATGCCCTATCGCACAGGCTTGCACAGGCTTCAAGCAATTGCGCGTAAAAAGCCGGGTATTGTGATTTTATCGCACAGCACAGTTGTGCTCGTGCATCGGCTGCGGGTGGGAAATGTGCCAGCATAGATGGTTTCCGGGGCTCAATGCAGTAACCGCTTCCAGCCCCGGTGCCGTTTAGTCAGTCTTGCGCTTGCGCAAAAACTCTTCCAGCTCCGTGTCACCGCCTTCCGGCAGCATAATACGGACGTGAACATAAAGATCGCCATGGCCACCGGCCTTGAGCGGCAAACCTTTGCCTTTCAGCCGCAGTACCTTGTCGGAACTGGACCATGCAGGAACCTTGACGGCTATGCGGCCATTGAGCGTATCCACTTCCGCTTTGCCTCCAAGAACCGCATCGGCAAGCTCGACAGGAAGATCAACGTGCACATCGCGGCCTTCAAGTTTGAAGCGCGTGCTCGGCTTGAAGTGGATCGTCACCAAAGCATCGCCCGGCGTGCCGCCCACAATGTGTTCGCCTTGCCCTTTAAGCCGGATGGTCTGACCATCCTCAACAAACTGCGGCAGCTTGATCTTCAGATGTTTACCGTTCGGAAATACGGCTTCAACCTTGTCGGCACCAGCTGCCTGTTCAAGCGTGATGTTGATAGACGCAGCAAGATCACTGCCCTTGACGGGTCCGCGCTGCTGACGTGCACCACCGCGAGCACCGCCGCCAAAAGCACCGCCGAACAGATCGTTCAATATGTCTTCCGCACCGCCAAAGCCGCCTTGCTGACCACCACCGGCACCACGAAATTCAAAATTGCCGCTCCCGCCACGCTGGCGGAAACCGGCGAACGGATCGCCACCGGCACCACCAAAACCGCCCTGCCCTCCGAAACCCTGCCCACCGAACCCCTGAAAGGCTGGCTTGCCTTCGGCATCAATTTCGCCTCGATCAAATTGGCCACGCTTGTCTTTGTCGCCAACAATCTCGTAAGCCTGATTAATCTCCGAAAAACGCTCCTGCGCTTTTGGGTCATCCTGGTTCTGATCCGGATGGTGTTTTTTGGCCAGCTTACGAAAAGCCGATTTTATTTCTTCGGGCTTCGCCGTTTTGGCGACGCCCAACACGCTATAGGGATCGCGCATAAAAGTCCTCATTCAGGAAAAATGACTGTAATCTCAGTCTTTAGACTCAGTTTGCCATAATATGCGCACTAAGCTCAGAAACTTCCAGAGTTATAGAGGACTGTTTCCCAGAAAGCTTAAATTGGTGCAAAAGAAGTCAGGGTCCACTGGCCGCCGCGCTGCATGCACGTCTCACCACGATAAATGGAAACGCCGTCAAATGCTTCGCGCGAAGTTTCAAACTTCCGACATAGGCCATCATCGGATTTTGTCTCGGCAATCGTAGTGATCGTTCCCTGACTGCCGGTATCGGGATTGGCCCAAGGCACCGGCTTTTTACCCCATTGGGTGAAATCAAGCGCAGAGACGACACTCTTAATCGTAGACTGATCCGAAAGCTTGCCGGTATCTGTTTCAACCTTTTGGGCTGGCTTTACTGAACCGGTGATCGTCGAAGAATCAGGCACCGCTTTTTCGATACTGAACCCGCCCATGGCGCAACCAGCCAATGACATCACAACCATAGCAAGAGCTGCATGGCGTAGAAGCGCCACGCTTAAAACTGCAGAGTCGTCATATTTTTCGCGGCGAGCGGATAAAGCAGCCAACGGTCTTCCCTTAAATACACCCTAAAGATGTAGCGAATATGGGGGATATGGAGTTAACAAGCGGTTCGCGGGCAAGGTAAACAAATCAATACCAAAGGACAACGGTATAAAACTGGCGGGCACAGCTTCCTTCGTTCAAGCTGTTTCCCGGCATGCAAACAACTGAAATGCGATTTGATCTAATGGTGTTTAACGGGCATCGAAGCCTAAACCCGTTTCACACTTTTCGGGATACGCTTTAAATCTGCCATGTTTGGATTTTCAGATTGCACGAATATTGAACCGGGGAGGAATATGTGATTTCCCGCCGTGGGTTACTGATTGGTGGTGCAGTTTTGGCCACCGCGCTAAACATGCCTGTTTTGTCCGCAAGGGCACAAAGCACCCGGATTCCGCTCTGGCCAGCCTTCCCGCCCGGTGGTGGCGGCCCCAGTGGTTCTCAGCAAATCAGTGCAAAAGGCGCAATCACTAACATTGCCGCGCCAAGTCTTGAGGTTTTGGCGCCCAAACGTCCAAACGGTGCAGCGATGATCATTGCAGGGGGCGGCGGATATAAGCGCATCGAGGAAGGCAAAGAGTCCGATCCTGCCGCTCGCTGGCTTGCAGAAAGAGGCATCTATGCTTTTCTGCTGACCTATCGCTTGCCGATTGAGGGCTGGACGAATGGACCGCTTGCATCACTACAAGATGCGCAACGTGCTTTTCGTGTTGTACGTGCGCAAGCTTCAAACTGGAGTATCGATCCAAACAAGATCGGCGCGCTTGGCTTTTCAGCAGGTGGCCATCTGATGGGCCTCACCGCCACGCGCTCGGCTTTTCCGTCTTACCAGCCCATCGACAGCATCGATGTACAATCCGCACGGCCAGATGTTGCGGCACTCATTTATCCCGTCATCACGCTCGCAGCGCCCTATGACCACACCTCAACACGACGCTCACTCGTGGGGAAACACCCCACAGATGAAGCAGTGAAGCAATGGTCGGTCGAGAGCCATGTGGGCAAGGATTGCCCTCCGATCTTTCTCACACAGGCCGATGACGACCCCATTTCAAATCCGGCCAACAGTCGCATCATGCAGCAGGCTTGTGAGCAAGCAGGCGTAGCGGTGGAATTTCACGCAATCGCATCAGGTGGCCACGGTTTTGGCATGGGTCGCCCTGGCACTCCGACGGCAGAGTGGCCGATCTGGTTTGAAAACTGGCTCCGCGCGCAAAACATGCTTGTGTAATCTGCCGCAACAAGCGGGCATGGACAAAGCTTACGAATTGGACGAGGTTCCTAACCGCAAACAAGCGAACATGCTTTCCAATCGAACTGCGAAACAAACAAATGACCAGCGCCACCGACGATTTTACCCAAAGCTCAGAACCGTTCAACCTCTTCGCTGAATGGCTCAATGATGCAACCAAGAGCGAGCCGAACGATCCGAATGCACTGGCTCTGGCCACTGTCGATCCAGATGGGCTGCCCAATGTGCGCATGGTGTTGCTCAAGGATTTCGATGAGCACGGCTTCGTCTTTTACACCAATTATGAGAGCGCAAAGGGACAGGAAATCCTGTCTGCCGAAAAAGCTGCAATGTGCTTTCATTGGAAGTCGCTGCGCCGTCAGGTGCGAGTGCGCGGCCCTGTAGAAAAGGTTAGCGACGCAGAAGCCGATATTTATTATGCCTCACGCCCGCGTGGTAGCCGCATCGGTGCCTGGGCATCCAAGCAGTCGCGTCCGCTTGAAAGCCGCTTTGCACTGGAAAAGGCTGTTGCTGAATATACGGCCCGATATGCAATTGGCGAAATCCCTCGCCCTGCTCATTGGTCTGGTTTCCGCATTCGCCCAACTTCCATTGAGTTCTGGCATGACCGTCCATTCCGTCTGCATGATCGCGTGTTGTTCACGCGACCCACGCCGGAAGGCGACTGGAACAAGGACAGGCTCTATCCATAGTCGAACAACAAAAAGGCCACCGTTTCGGTGGCCTTTTTGACCTTCTAGACCAGCGGCTTGACCGCGACCCAGAGGCTTCCAAGTACAAGACCTAAGAAAATAATAAGCCCGACGATGTTGTTCGATTTGAACAATCTCAGGCACTGGTCCGGATTATCGATATCGAGCACGATGATCTGGCGATAAAGATGTGCACCTGCGGCAAGCAGACCTGCCAGCGCGGGCATTGGTACCTGAGCCACTGCAAAAGCTGCCGCGAAAAACCCGATCGCACCACCATAAAGCACCATGAGCGCCGTCTTGGTATGCTTTCCGAAAAGGCGCGCAGTCGAGCCAACACCGACCAACGCATCATCTTCCTTGTCCTGATGTGCATAAATGGTGTCATAGCCGATCACCCACAGAATCGCGCCGATATAAAGCAGCACAGGTGGAAGCGCGAGCGAACCTTCGACTGCCGCCCAGCCCATCAGCGCACCCCATGAGAAGGCAAGCCCAAGTACCAGTTGTGGCCAATTGGTAAAACGCTTCATGAAGGGATAGGCCGCGACGATCAGCAGCGAGCCAACTCCAAGCCCGATAGAGAACCAGTTGAACTGCAACACAACGACCAGACCAACCAGAGCCTGCAAGACCAGAAACAGCTTGGCCTGTTTGCGCGTCACTTGCCCTGACGGCAGTGGCCGCGACCGGGTGCGGTCGACCTTATCGTCGATGTCCTGATCGGCAAGGTCATTATAGGTGCAGCCAGCACCGCGCATAGCCACAGCTCCAATAAAGAACAGTACCAGATGCCACGGCGACGGCATAACTGCCCATGCGCCATCGCCCGGTTGTGCGCCGGCCCCTGCAACAAGTGCTGCCGACCACCAACATGGCCACAACAGAAGCTGCCAGCCGATTGGCCGGTCCCAACGCGCAAGCTGTGCATAAGGCCAGAGCCAGGGTGGCAAAATACGATAAACCCAATGGCCTGATGGCGCGTCCTTTACCCGTCCGCGGTTTTCCCGCGACTGGACATCCGACTTTGCCTCTAAATGCTGCATGACTGCCTGCTTTCCTGAAACTGCGACGGTCTAGGGATTTGAATTTGGCGCTTGAATTCCGGCTGATTGGAACACAGTTTCAAACGTCAAATTCGAAAAATCCACTAGATATATAAACTCGCTACTGGTCCTTTGATTCCGATATTTGCCCAATGCTTGTAACCGAGGGATACAAATGTCGAAAACAGACCACCAGTCCGCTTTTTATCGAAAAATTGCGGCACTGCCCTTGCTCGCACGCGCGATGGGCAATAGAGACCCGAAGTAACTACAGCATCGGCCCAAAAATCGGAATGGATTTTTGGAAAGCACGATGCGTAGATTCATTAGTTTAGAGTGTCCTTTGTGCGCCCAAGAGGACGCACGGCGCTCTAAGTGGCTATTTACTTATCTCACGCGCAGGGAGCAAGGCATGAAAGTTCTGTTGATCGGTTCTGGTGGCCGCGAGCACGCACTGGCATGGAAACTTGCCGCTTCTGCGAAGCTCGAAAAGCTCTATTGCGCGCCTGGCAATCCTGGCATTGCCGAATATGCAGAACTTGCAGCACTTGATGTAACCGACCACGCAGCAGTCATCGCCTTTGCCAAGGAAAAAGCTATTGATCTTGTCGTCGTGGGACCTGAAGCGCCGCTCGTAGCGGGCCTTGCCGACGATTTGACTACGGCGGGCATTCGCGTCTTCGGACCATCGAAGCTTGCAGCTCAGCTTGAAGGCTCCAAGGGCTTTACCAAAGACCTCTGCGCGCGCTTTGATATCCCGACCGGTGCCTATGGTCGCTTCAACAATGCGCCAAAAGCCAAAGCCTATATCCGAGAAATGGGCGCACCTATCGTTGTCAAAGCGGACGGCTTGGCTGCCGGCAAGGGCGTAGTTGTTGCCATGACACTCGATGAAGCGCTCGACGCAGTCGACGCCTGCTTTGAAGGCGCGTTTGGTTCAGCCGGTGCCGAAGTCGTCGTTGAAGAGTTCCTCGATGGCGAGGAAGCAAGCTTCTTCTGCATTTGCGATGGCAAGACGGCACTGTCACTCGGCTCAGCACAAGATCACAAGCGCGTCGGCGACGGCGATACGGGCGTAAACACCGGCGGCATGGGAGCCTATGCTCCTGCCCCTGTAATGACGCCCGAAATCGTTGAGCGTACCATGCGCGAGCTCATCGAGCCGACCATGCGCGGCATGGCAGAAATCGGAGCGCCATTCTCCGGCGTACTCTTCTTGGGGCTGATGATTGGCAAAGATGGCCCCAAGCTCATTGAGTACAACACCCGCTTCGGTGACCCTGAATGTCAGGTACTGATGATGCGCCTTGAAAGTGACCTGCTCGACCTCATCAATGCTGCCGTTGACGGCAGGCTTGATCAAGTGTCGCTTGAATGGAAAGACCAGCCCGCGCTTACAATCGTCATGGCTGCAGAAGGCTATCCGACCAACGTGAAAAAGGGCAGCACCATTCGCGGCCTTGACAAGCTCGAGGGCATTGAGGGCCTAAAGGTTTTCCATGCAGGCACTGCAGAAAAAGACGGCGAACTCATTGCGAATGGCGGGCGCGTACTCAACGTTACAGCGATTGCCGAAACTGTCGCGAAAGCACAGGCCAATGCCTATGATGCCGTGAAGAAGATCGACTGGCCGGAGGGGTTCTACCGCTCAGACATCGGCTGGAGAGCCGTCGAGCGCGAACGCTCGGGCAAGTAGTTCAGGCTATATGAACACGGTTGCGTCCTGCCTTTTTGGCTTGGTAGAGCGCGGCATCGGCGCGACGCATTGTTTCATAAAGACCTTCGTCCTCGACCTGCTCTGCCACACCAAAGCTCGCAGTTGGACCCCAATCAGGGGATTTTCCTTCGAAGCGCAGTTCACATAATGCCTGGCGCAGGCTTTGCGCCAGGGCTTCAGCAACTGTCATATCACTATCCGGAATGAAGACCACAAACTCTTCTCCACCCATGCGTGCTGCCACGGCTGATCGGGGCAATTGTGATTTGAGCAATTTGCCAAAGGCTGCGATAACCCGGTCGCCACCATCGTGCCCATAGGTATCATTGACGCGTTTAAAGAAATCCAGATCGCTCATGATCACCGAATAGCGAATACGCGCGCCCTTGCGCACCAGCACCCGCGAAACATGGCGATCAAAGCCGCGGCGATTATAAATCTGCGATAATTCATCGACTTCTGACTGCTCGCTCGCCTCCCCCACCATATGCGAAACCGTGCTTAGCAGCAGAAGCAGTCCCCGCGCGACCTGAACGAACACGCCTATCGAGAGCGAGACAAGCACATGGAGCGTATTAACCTCATCCTCGGGGCGCATGTCAGAGCCTGGCGAGGCAATGAGCAAGGCTTTCGACAGATAATGGAGGCAACTGAAGATCGCGAGCGCTATCATCAGTTTATCAACCAGCCGCAGCATTCCAGAGCGATAGATCACCCGGATCATCAGAAGCTGAACGAGGCAAAGTGGTAGCTGATAGAGAAAACGATGCAGGAAAGATGTCCGCGGCAGATCGTAGATCAAAACATTACACACAATGGCAGCGACGAAGAACCCACCAATGAGCTTCCAATCAATCTTCTGCCTGTAGATGCTTTGCAAGCCAATAATTATCGCGAGAAAGGTAGCCATCAGAAGCGCAAATGAAACGGGCACGAGCACCCGTGGATTGGCAGCAAGCGGAATCCAGTAACCGGAGATTGCGACAAGCGCTGCAGATATCGACGCAAGCGTGAACCAGCGCGGGGCAGAGTAATTCCGTTCCTGAATGGCAACGAAAGCGAATGTCAGGATAAAAACGCACGAAACCGTCAGATTAACAGTCAGAAAATACGGTACGAGCGTCATATAACGGTCCCTTTGAACATGCTTATATTCTAAATGAAGACCAAGAAAATTTCGTTAAACGGCGGAATTCCCATATGCCATTGTTCTGGTTGCGGTTTACGGATCGTCATCCGTTAGGCTCGAAAATTATATAGTTGCAACGTTCTTTCGTAATATTCAGTTCGCACTATTTTATATTGATAATAGTATTTTTATGATTTTTGGAAAAGTGTCTTGTAAATGCCACGAATGCCGCATATATATCGGGCATCGATTTTGTTTTCGAATGTTGCGGCGCGATTTCGCCACCCGGTATTTCTTTCAAACTCGTGAAATTCGGCGATGGATTTCGATCCATTATATATTAACCGTGCGATTTGAAAGGAATTCAACATGGCAAACGGAACAGTAAAATTCTTTAATTCAACCAAGGGCTTCGGCTTCATTCAGCCTGATGACGGCGGCGTAGACGTGTTCGTACACATCTCTGCTGTTGAGCGTTCGGGCATGCATTCGCTGAACGAAGGCCAGAAGGTTAGCTTCGACGTGGTCGCAGACCGTCGTTCGGGCAAGAATGCAGCTGAAAACCTGCAGGCTCTCTAATATTTTTTGGGCGAGGTTCTAAACAGCTTCGCCCAGATAATAGAGCCAAGAGATTTGTCTCCGACCTTTGACCACGGATGTACTGGCACTGATCGTTGAGACAATATGAAGGTCGGGTATTGCCCGGCCTTTTTTATTTTTTACTGCTGTATTTGTTAGGCGCCTTGCGCCCTAGCGGGCGTACAAAGGTCGCTCTAACAGCTCAAATTTGCCGCTTAGCATCACCTTCGATCCGATATGATGTAAGGCGTGTGCAACGGAAAGTGGCGCAGTCAAATATAGAGAAGCTGTGATACAGCAACTATTGGAGAACCGTCCATGTCAGATAACGAAAAAGAACAACTGACCAAAGATACGCTCTTCAAGTCCAATCCTTCGAGAATGGAAGCGAAGAACGCGACGACCGACAAGGCCGCTAAAGCCATTCTACAGGGCGAACGCGATGCCGTAGATGCAAAGACAGCGCGGCTACGTGCGGCGCGCCTCAACCGCGACCAAGCTGAATAACATCACAGCCACTCTTGAAACTATCAATAACTTCATCGTGTGAATATTGACGTTTACGTAATAAGCCGATAGCTCTTACTCATGACCAGCCATCAGGCTGAACGGATTGCCAGAGATTTACGGGCAATTCGGAGCCTTTTGAGGAAAAGGTTTTTAGGAGGAAAGATGTATCGCGCGCCGGTTTCTGAAATTTCCCATACGCTTATGAAGGTCGCAGGCCTCGAAAAAGCTATAGAGGATAGTCGTTTTCCTGAATTTTCTGCCGATTTGGCGGAAGCTATTCTGGAAGAGGCTGGCAAGTTTGCCGCCGAGCGCGTCGAGCCGCTTCGTATCCCTGGCGACAAACATGGCGCCACGTTGAAAGATGGCGTTGTCACCACTGCTCCAGGCTGGAAAGAGCTTTATGCCGACTGGATTGAAGGAGGTTGGAACTCGCTAACTGGCACGCCGGAATATGGCGGTCAGGGCCTGCCGACAATGATGTCGGTGGCGGTCAGCGAAATGTGGAACTCCGGCACACTGGCTTTTGCCATCGCTCCCACACTCACCATGGGTGCGGTTGAAGCGCTGGAGAAGCACGCATCAAAAGAGCTCAAAGACATCTATCTCGAAAAGCTCATCACCGGCGAGTGGATGGGCACAATGAACCTGACCGAGCCGCAAGCTGGCTCTGATCTCGGTGCTTTGCGTGCGCGCGCAGAGCGGAGCGATGATGGCAGCTATCGCATCTTTGGCCAAAAGATTTTCATCACTTACGGTGAGCATGACCTGACCGAGAATATCGTGCATCTGGTGCTGGCACGCCTGCCCGATGCCCCTGCTGGCACGAAGGGCATTTCGCTGTTTCTTGTGCCGAAGTTCCTCGTCAATGAAGATGGTTCGCTTGGCCGCCGTAATGATCTTTTCTGCTCAGGCCTTGAACACAAAATGGGGATTCACGCCTCCCCTACCTGCACTATGATCTATGGTGACGGCTTTGCGAAGGGGGAAGAACCCGGAGCAGTTGGCTATCTGATTGGCGAAGAAAATCGCGGTCTCGCCTGCATGTTCACTATGATGAACAATGCGCGTCTCCTGGTTGGTATTCAGGGCGTTGGCGTAGCGGAAGCTGCCTATCAGCAAGCATTGAACTACGCCAAGGAACGCAAACAAGGCCGTGCTGTTGGTGCTGATCCCAAGCAGGGCATGAGCCCGATCATCAAGCACCCCGATGTGCAGCGCATGCTGCTCACCATGAAGGCGTTGACGCAAGTTGCCCGCTCCATCACTTATTCCTGCGCTCACGCAATCGACATGAGTTATGTGACCGAGGGGGCAGACGCGCAATTCTGGTCGGACCGTGCTGGCCTTCTCACGCCTTTGGCCAAAAGCTTTGCAACCGATGTCGGTGTTGATGTGGCCTCGCTTGGTGTGCAAATCCATGGAGGTATGGGCTTCATTGAAGAAACGGGTGCGGCGCAGCTACTGCGCGATGCTCGCATTACTCCAATCTATGAAGGCACAAACGGCATTCAAGCTATCGACCTCGTGCTACGCAAATTGCCAATTGGCAATGGCGAACATATCACGGGCTTCTTTGCCGAATTGCAGGATGAGGCTGACAAGGCCAAGGCATCAAACCGTCCTGAACTTGGTGAAACAGGCACGCGCCTGTCCGTTGCTATTGACGAAGCCCGCGTAGCCACCGACTGGCTGCAAAAGGCAGCAAGCGAAGGCCGGACAGAGGAAGCGCTCGCTGGAGCCACACCGTATCAGCGTCTGTTGTCGCTAACCGTTGGCGGTGCGTATCTCGCACGTGCAGCTCTGACCAGCGATGATGACGGCCGGGCAGCTCTTTGTCGGTTCTTTGCTGAAAACATGTTGGCGGAAGTTAGTTCCTTGAAAGACACCGTCATCACCGGCGCATCGAGTCTCGCCGCCGCCAAATCTGCACTGGAGGCGTGAGCATGAGCGAGCATATTCTGATTGAGCGTCAAGGTTCCGTGCAGATCATCCGGCTTAACCGGGCTGACAAGAAGAACGCCATCACGCGTGCGATGTATGCCGCGATGGCCAAGGCGCTTGTTGATGGCGATGCAGACGACGCCGTGCGCGTGCACGTGTTTCTCGGCGTTCCGGGCGCTTTTTCATCCGGCAACGACATGCAGGATTTCATGGCTGCCGCCTCTGGCGGCAATATGGGCAATGATATCATGGATTTTCTCGCAGCCCTTTCGGGTGCGAAGAAGCCGATTGTCTCAGGCGTTGATGGCTTAGCCATCGGGATCGGCACGACTATTCATCTGCATTGCGACCTAACATTTGCCACCAATCACGCCTTGTTCCGGACGCCCTTTGTCGACCTTGGGCTTGTGCCGGAAGCAGCTTCCAGCCTACTTGCACCGCCATTGATGGGCCACCAGAAGGCATTCGCACTATTGGCGCTGGGACATGGCTTTGATGCACAGGTAGCCCTTGAAGCCGGCATTGTCTTTAAGGTTGTCGAAAGCGGAGAGCTGGAAACGGAAGTGCTAAAGGCTGCTGAAGAAATAGCCGCCAAACCTCCACAGGCCATGCAGATTGCACGTAGACTGATGCGAATGCCTGCTGAACCCGTCGCTGATCGCATAGCACGGGAAGCCAGGCACTTTGCCGAGCGGCTCACCTCGAACGAGGCGCGCGAAGCCGTAATGGCGTTTCTCAGTCGTAAGAAATAATCCGAACAAAAAATTACCCGGATGGGGTTACCATCCGGGTGGCTTGCTGGAGGTCAGCCAAGTTGGTTGCTCCGGCAACGGCGGTTTTTGATATCTGGAAAGGTCCTTCGTCTTACCAGACGACCACCGAGCGGGGCGTTATTCCTTAGATAGTGTAGAAATCTGACGAGAACGTGTTCACACGCGAATGTGATGAATTCTGGGTTTCATTTCAGTTTCTGGCGATAATCTCACGGCCTTCAATCACCATGCGAACACCCAGCGAACCGGTCTTGCGACGAGCAAGAAAGCGCGGGCGACGGCGACGTGGTTCCTGCCCCTGACGACGAGCCTGCGGCTCAGAGGTGCGCACAGGTCCAGTGCTTTCATAAAGCGGACGAGCAATACCATCTTCTTCGACCAGCATCATCGGCAGATTGAAAGTTGCTGCCCATGCGCGCCAGTCAGCAGCAACATCGGTCAGGTCATGAGCAACGAGCAGTGGCACTGAAAGCTGCGGATCTTCATGCATCAGTTCAAGCGTTACGGTGATTTCACCGAACTCATCTTCCACAGCGCGGGCAGCCACACCAACAAACGCATTGATCGGCAGCGCGATCGACATTGGCAGGCCGCTCGAAGGCAAAAACTGCCGGATGACAGCACCACGTTCGCTGATGGTGAAGGTTACGTCTGCATCGCAATCTTCTGCCGCATAAGTCACTACCTGCGGAAGGTGAAACGGATCGAGCCGAAGTTCCTGACCTGCCCATTCTGGCTTCTTAAGTCCGCTGCTCATCATTTTCGACGCCTCTGTCTATCTCTGCCTGTTTTTTGAGAGCCAGTTATTCC
>Ga0308157_10001427_pt1 | contig 49592 bp, 43 predicted proteins | sample PhyBR1_FD_201035 | JGI IMG/M metagenome (GOLD analysis project Ga0308157, IMG submission 201035) | Phyllosphere microbial communities from UC Gill Tract Community Farm, Albany, California, United States - DLSLB.R1 | ecosystem: Host-associated > Plants > Phyllosphere > Unclassified | place: USA...
GTAATACTGATACGTTTTATCTGGGTGATTCCCGCTGCTATGCTGCCCAGGGCGCTCAGTAAAAAAGTGCGCGACAGTGAGCCGTTCGATCCTCGCAACCTGGTCGTATTCGGTTGGGCGGGCATGCGGGGAGTAGTATCTATGGCTGCTGCCCTCGCAATTCCGTTAGCCATGCCCGACGGGTCGGCGTTCCCGCACCGCAGCCTTATCATTTTCCTTACGTTCTGCGTGATTGTGTCAACGTTGATACTCCTTGGCCTTTCGCTGCCCTGGGTTATTAAGAAAATGAAACTGGAGCCCTATTCGGTTTACGCGGAAGAATACGAGGTACGTAACCTTGTTGTTTCCCAAACCATAGCCCATATCGAAGAGAACCTTTCGCTATTGCAGGACGACCTGCTTCATAATATTAAGAGCAAATATGAGGTGAAGTTCAACCGGCTGCAAAAAACAGAACTGCCCTCTAATTTCTTTGGAAAAGGTGAGGCGCTTCCGGTAAATATTTTTAATGAATTTACACAGCTTCAGATCGATCTTATTGATATCGAACGGGAAAAGATAGACCATATGCACCGAAGCGGCGGAACGAGCGAAGAAATACTCCGTAAGATCGAAAGGGAACTCGATCTTGAAGAAACACGCCTCAGGATGGATATGTATGAAGGGTAAGTTTCACTCCAATTTAACAGCGATAACAGGAAAAAACTTTAATTTCGTAATGACAAAGTTTAACTGATACGATATGGCACAATTTATCAAAATATATCCTGAAAATCCGAACGAGCGTGAAATTGCGAGGGTAGTGAAACTATTACGGGACGGAGGCCTTATCATTTATCCTACGGATACAGTATATGGACTTGGCTGTGATATTACGAATACCAAAGCGCTGGAGCGTATTGCCAAAATAAAAGGGATCAAGCTCGATAAAGCCAATTTTTCTTTCGTGTGCAGCGACCTTAGTAATTTATCGGATTATGTGAAGCAGATAGATACTTCCACTTTTAAAATACTGAAACGCTCGCTACCGGGGCCGTACACTTTTATCTTACCCGGGAACAATAACCTCCCGAAAGAATTCAAGAAAAAGAACACTGTTGGTATCCGTGTACCGGATAACAATATTGCCCTTGAGATTGTAAGGCAGCTTGGAAACCCTATTGTGTCGACTTCCATCCACGATGATGATGAGGTATTGGAGTATTCCACTGATCCGGAGCTCATTTTCGAAAAATGGCAAAATCTTGTAGATGCGGTAATTGACGGGGGATACGGCGATAATTCGCCATCAACGATAATTGACCTTTCCGGTGAGGAGCCCGTGGTTGTAAGGGAAGGGAAGGGCGACCCTGATATTTTTTAGCCGTTACTACTTCTTAATCTTAATAGTCTTAAGTAATTTTTCATAAAGCTCCGTGCAGTCTTCTGTCAGCATTCCATCGGTAAAAGTTACCTGGAAATAATAGCTTTCATGGGGTATAATATACACTCTGTTGCGAACCCTGTGCTCAACACCTGTTTGTGTCTTCATTGTAAATTTTCCGCTAAAGTAAAGGCTCTTAATCCTGTTTATTTTTATTTCCTTCGGTTCGTCGATAAACTCATAATCCGTATAAATATCTTTAAGGCTTAGCGCGCTTTTATGCATATAGGATTTAAACACTTCAAAGTCTTTATTTCTTTTCTCCCTAACATTTATCTGTATAGCCGGAATCAATCCCGAATGTGTCATCGGGTCATATTTATACATTGACAAAAGGAGGAGGGAGCCCTTATGGTCACTAATGATCTTCAGCAATTTTTTGTCGTCCAGGTCGAGTTTTCCCAGATTTTGCTTCAGGTCTTCGTTGCTGGCCCATATCCACCCTTCAGGTTCGTCAATAGAAAACCCATATGCTTCATTTTCGTAACGGTTTTGTGCGGACACAACATTTAGAAATAAGAATAGTGCTACCTGTGCTAAAGCTTTCATAAAGGAGGATTTTACTACACAAACATACTTAAAAAGCAGGTGCTGAATATGAGGTTATTATTTTTTGGTTAAACGGGGCTGCCTTGCTTTTTCTACAATTAAGACAATAGCAATGCCGATTATGTAGGTTACAATATCCATCCACGAGAATGAAGTACCGATTACGATTCGGAAAAAGTTAGAATCCTGAAGGTTCAACACTTCAATAATGCGGAGGTATTGCAGGGTTTCGACAAAAAAGGCAAAAAGCAATACGCCCAAAGCTACAGGTAAAACCGTCCATTTAAAGAAGGATCGTACAAAGCAGTAGATTAATATTACTACCAGTATATCGCCAACATACGGACGTATGATCCTGTCACGCACATACAATGCGATAAGCACTTCTATAATAAAGAGAAGTACGGTAAGAATAAAGTAATTTTTGCGGAACGTAAACAATAGATTGATTTTTTAGTTAGTACTTCCCGCTAAGCAAGGCTCCGCCCATTGGTACTTTAGTATCAAGGCCGAGTTTTTTCAGCATTTCGTAGGTTGTACAAACTGCCGCTGATGTTACCGGTATGCCGATCTCTTTTTCTATCGCATCAATGGCCCCCAACGATGGCATCTGCACACACGCTGAAACCACAAGCACATCCACACCTTCAAGATTTAGCCTTTTGTAAATATCCAAAAGGTTCATCGGGTCTTGTGCCGCTACTTCCAGATTATCCGCAATTTCAAGCGCAATGGAATCTACCACCTCAAATCCCTGGTGTTCTATGTAATCGACCACAAGCTGTGTAAGCGGTTTCATGTAGGGTGTAATGACCGCTACTTTTTTAGCGCCAAGCACTTTTAACCCGTTGATCAATGCACCCGCACTGGTCACTATAGGGGTAGGGGAGTCGTTTTTTACAGTTTCTTCATGCAGGTTGGTTTCCGAAACGCAGTGATAGCCGCGCCCCATACTCATGATCGCTACAAGGCAGGCATAACCCATTACATCGACACGGGCATCACTCAGTTCCTGTGCACACTTCAGGCTTTGGGCATCCATGGCCTCGAGTTCTTCTTTGGTAACTTTCTTCATGCGCATGCGGCTTGAATGGAAGGTAAAGCGCTCCGGTGAAATCGTCTCGCGCGAACGCAGTAATGCCGGGATTTCTGTTTCCATCGTTATGTTGGAGCTTGGCACGATCTGGCCGATACGATATGTCTTTTTCATTGTTTATTTTTTTAGTTTCACGCAAAGCCGCAAAGTCGCCAAGACTCATGCAGGAAAATCATGTTTTATAAGTCGCAAAGTCATTGCTTTGCAATGCTTAAGTGCTCTGGCTTTGCGTCTTTGCGTGAATAATAAATACTTGAGAATGGATAATAGCTTTTAAAATTGTATGGTCCCATTCCCCAAGGTTTGGAAATTCAAATATTGAGCTTGTTTGTGATTTGATATTTGTTTTTTGGTGCTTTTTGATTAATTATTTAAGGTCTTCTGAATCAACTACCGTGTTTCTCAAAGTCCCAATCCCCTCAACAGTAGCCTCTACTACATCACCCGGCCACATCCATTCCTGCGGATTGCGGCCTGCACCAACGCCGGCAGGAGTTCCCGTGGCGATAATGTCGCCCGCATCAAGGGTAAACACGGTACTCAGGTCGTGTATAAGGTCTTCAATGTTGAACAGCATGAATTTTGTGTTGGAATTCTGTTTCTCTACGCCATTCACTTTTAGTGAAAGGTTCAGGTTGTGTGGATTGGCAATCTCATCCCGTGTTACAAGCATGGGTCCCATAGGAGCAAAGGTATCCTGTCCTTTCGATACGATCCATTGCCCGGCACGGCGGCAGTCGCGTGCACTGATGTCGTTGATCACAGTGTAGCCATACACATAGTCCATTGCATTTTCCTTTTTGATGTTCTTGCCATGTTTACCAATGATAACCGCCAACTCGACTTCCCAGTCCAGTTGCTGCGTGATCTTTTGGTTGTGTATGATATTGGTCTCCGTGCCTGTCACAGCTGTTGGTGGCTTAGAGAAGATAACCGGCTGTTGCGGCAGTTCATTCGAAGTATCCAGTGTACGTGCCGATTCCGCCACGTGTTCAGTATAATTCAACCCAATACCAAAGATATTTTTACGCGGCCTTGGTATCGGTGCCAGAAGTGTGGCATTCGCCATAGGTATCGAGCAGTCCAGCAATTCTTCTTTTGTTGCCGTATTCAGCAAGTGCACGGCATGGTTAATACCCTCCATACCAAGATCGATAAAATCAAGCATATTGTCGGGCAGGTGGCCGCTCTTTATTTCGCCCAGCTTGTGCGCGTCCACTATCATATTTTCTTCTACAAATCCCAGGCGTTCCGGCGCATGGTTTATCCTATAGGTAACTAATTTCATTATTTGGTTGTTTGTCTTTATTTGTAATTCTATTTCGGTTGTCACATCCGGTGCAGTCGATTTTGTGATATCGAGCGCAGTCAATATGCAGTTGTTGTTCTCGACTGCGCTCGAACTGACAGGCTTGAACTGAGAACTCAGACTGACACTGTACAAACTGTTTACTGTGACTGAAAACTGTCAGGATGCGCCATTTCCTGGTACAATCCCAGCGAGGTTATCACCGGCAGGTCGTTGAACGAGAACAGGCACGCATCTTCCGTTTCGCTGAGGTTCACGTGTTCGTGGTATGCCCACGACGGGACACAGAAAATATCCCTTTCTTTCCAATCGAAGCGCTTGCCGCCAATTATGGAGTAACCATGGCCTTTCGCACATTGGTATACAAAAGATCCCGTGTGCCTGTGTGCCAGCGTATGCTCACTTGGGCGTAATAATTGTATCGAAGCGCCCATTGTCTGCATTACGTGGCCGCCCGTTTGCGGATTGGTATAATGCATTAGGATACCGTCGTACGGCGAACCCTCGTTCACTTTTGCGGCTTCCAGAAGCGCGGGGTACACCTGCTTCCACGAATATTTGAAAAGGGGAGAGTAAGGCTTGTCCCAACCGCTGTCTGCCGGAACCAGTCCCACGCCGCTATACGTCATAGGGGAATGGTTTACCGGTGATGTCAAGGGCTGCTTGCCATCATACACCGCATAATCGTTGGCTTCCAATGCATTTACAAGCGGAATGTCCAGTCCATCCTGCCAAATGCATGTTTTGCCGCCTTCTTCCACACCGTGCTCGTGCCACGTGCTGTTGGGTGTTATGACAAAGTCGTTGACCTCTAGCATGATTTTGTTACCGTCCACCACGGTATAGCCGCCTTCTCCCTCCATAATAAAGCGCAGGGCAGAAGCTCTATGCCTGTGCGCGGACGTACTTTCGCCCGGCCTTGTCACCTGGATCCCGGTATAGAGCCAGCCCACGGCAGCACTCACATCGCGGCGCTTGTCGTTAACAAGGTATACCACACGGCGGCCGGCCTGCTCCGGCGTAACCAGTTCTGATGATTTCAGTACCAGTTCGCGCAGCTGCTCATATTTCCACAGCATTGGTATCGATGAGGTTCGCGGCTCCCACGGTTCGATGTCGTTGGCTACCGTCCACAAAGCGCCAGCGCCAAGGCTTTCAAGCTCTTTGTAGTAGGCTTCCAGTTCCGGGGTGTCCTGCACCCGCGCACGCCCTAAAACACTGTCGTCATATTTTGTTTCCATACTAAAGTTATTTAGTTGAATTTTTTTTATTTCTTCATCCGTACACAGCAAACTGCAAAATCTGCTTGAAATCCTATTCACAATCAATAGAAATCCATGTAAATCTGCCTAATCCCGTGTCATCCGCGTTCCTTTTTTTAAGCTATCTGAAGCGCAATGGCCTGTCTTTATCAGCCATCCCTGTTCCTGCCTTTCGCTCTATCCCCGCTGAAAAAGCGGGGGATGTCGCGTCAGTCAGGGCTAATGGCCATCCATTTTTACTTTTGGATGATTTCACAGCAGTCCTCTTTATTCTATCGTGTTGCCATACCTGCCCATTCGTGGCTGCCTTGGCTTCTTCCCTTTTTTATAATTCCCCGTTTGTGGAATAAGTGATTTATCCTTTTGCCGCTGTCCGATGATGGCAAAAACTAAGAATAGGATTGCTAATCCTGCAAATGCAGCTATGTCCGACTTTATTTCCTTACCCTCGTCTTTAAACACGAAAGTAGAATAGTCTGTATTGGACAGCAATGTAAACTCTTTACCAGCTTGCACCTCATTACAGTGCATTCCCTTGAAATTTTTACTGTGGACTTTTCCCTGATAGCTGAATTTAAAGTAAGCCTTGTTGGTTCTGGAACCTTCACCACATCGCGTTGGCACATCTAAGATGTTTACTACGACTTCCCTGCCGTTATTTAGAACTTCCAGATCATCGTACTTCAGCTTCATAAGCCACAGCGCACCTGCCATCATCAACAAGCTAACTACTGTAAGTGCCTTCAATCTCCCGAACATCAAAGATCCTCCTGCTTATCCGTAAATGTGATATTCTTCCTCGGAGCAGTATTCACACGCAAATCGAAAATATCAAAACGGTTGTAATGCCCTAATATGTCATGCATTTGCTTGGGCTGTATGCATTTCGACAGGTCGATATCGGCATACACTATCCCTTCCTCATCAATCAATGGCTCACCGATCACCGCGCCATTGGGTCCGATAACACCTGAGAATGCGCTGTTTTTGCGTGTCAGAAGTTCCTCAGCATTTGGCACATCTTCCTTCATGATGTCGATGATCTCTTTGGTTATTGTGGAACATGATACAATGGTAAACAGTTTACCTTCAAAGGAATGTGCCGCCGCCCGGATCTTTATCGCCTCAGCCATATTATAATCCGGTGGGGCGACCGGCAGCGAAATATAGTTGGCTATGTGTATCAGCTCGCCCTGTGTGAGCAGCGTAAAGCGTGCCAGCGTATTGGTATTTTCCCCACAGGCTAGTGTACCGATAGGGCCAATCTCGGTGTTATATACTTTTAATGACGATCCATCTCCCCCTGTCCAGGTGAGTTTCTCCGCCCAGGTAGGTACCAACTTGCGGTGCTTGCCCACAAGGTTGCCTTTATTGTCTATAATAAGGTTGGTGTTGTACAGCTCTCCAAAACTCTGCCCGCGTTCATTTACACCTATTACCACATGGCAGTTGTGTTCTTTTGCCGCCTGGCAGATACGGTCTGTTTCCGGCCCGGGAACGGTGATAGAATTCACATATAGTTTCTCGTACCATTTACTGCCCTGTACCGGTGTCATGATCCAGTTCCAGTAGGGATAACCTGCCACGAACACTTCAGGAAAGGCGACTAACGAAGCACCGTTATGGGCAGCCTCTTCAATTATCGAACAGGCTTTTTCCACTGTGGCATCAACATTAAGAAAAACCGGAGATGCCTGGACGGCAGCAGCCTTGAATTTTGGTAAATCAAGCATATTGATTTATTATTTTTTAATTATTTATACATCAGCACCGTTCCATTTCGACGACAGGAGAAATCTCTTTAACCTGAGATTTCTCTCTCCGCAAGCTTCGGTCGAAATGGAATACGTATATACTAATGATATATATTGTCAGTTCGAGCGCAGTCGAGAACCTGTAAACGATCTCACATCTATTATCTTTTGTCTCCTCTAAAACCTCAGGTCCGGTATCACATACTGCTCAAGCTTTTTACGCATTTCATCCGGAAAAGGGCTCGATTTAATCTCATCACGCGCCTCGTTGAATTCTACGCGTACCAGCGAAACTTCGCCTTCAAGGCACAGCGAGCCGTCGGCGTGCTCAAACTTGAACCCGCAGGTCATTGACGATGAACCGAATTTCTTTACCCAAAAGAATTTTGTTAATACATCGCCCAAACGGGCCGCTTTTTTAAATTGTATCTTTAAGTCAACCGTGGGTATGCCCCCGGTCTTATGGATATTCTTAAACGGCATGCCTAGCGCATCGCTGTAGAAGTCTTCCACTATATTATTGAGCATTTCCAGAAATCTGGGGTAGAATACAATTCCTGCGAAATCTACGTGCTGAAACCGCACGGTCTCTTTTTTTATAAATGCTTTTTCCATCAGGCTTATACTGTATTTTTTAATTTAAATCGTTGTATTTTACCGGTTTCCGTTTTTGGAAGGCTATCCATGTAGCGTATCTCCCTGGGATATTTGTATGGTGCGGCCACATTCTTAAACCAGTCCTGTATCGCCTTTGTCATCTCGTCACAGGCTTTTTCTTTTTCTTTTAAAACCACGTAGGCGCACACCAGCATTCCTCGGTTCTCATCCGGCAGGCCAACCACGGCACATTCCGCAATGTCTTTATGGCTCAGTAGGACGCTTTCTACCTCTATGGCTGCAATATTATATCCTGAAGAAATAATCATATCGTCACCGCGTGCTACGAACCAATAATAGCCATCCTCATCTTTACGGAAAATGTCACCGGTGATGTTCCAGCCATTCTCTACATATTCTTTTTGCTTGCCGGGGCTGTTAAGGTATTTGCAGCCTGTTATGCCACGTACAGCAAGCCGACCGGGTGTGCCATCGGTAATTTCATTCCCTTTGCTGTTGATGATGCGGGCTTCGTACCCGCGAACCGGTAATCCTGTCGCGCCTTTGCGCATGTTTTCCTCGTTCGACGATATAAAGATATGGAGTATTTCGGTCGAACCGATGCCATCGATAATTTTTAACCCTGTCGCATCGTACCAGTCTTCCCAGACTTTAAGCGGCAATGTTTCCCCAGCCGATATGCACTTGCGTAGTGAGGAAATATCGAAGTCTTTTACTTTTGTTGTTAATACCCGCCATGCCGTTGGCGCTGTAAAGCATATGGTTACTTTTTGCTCTTCTATAGCTTTCAGCAATAAATCCGGTGATGGTTTTTCTATCAAAAAAGTTGATGCCCCAAAATAGAACGGGAACAGCACCAATCCGCCCAATCCGAAGGTGAAACCAAGGGGTGGACTGCCTGTGAAAATATCATCGGGCATTGGTTGTAAAGCGTATTTTGGGAAGGCCTCGCAAATAAGCAATATGTCCTTATGGTAATGCGAAGTCATTTTTGGCTTACCGGTAGTGCCGGAGGTAAAGCCTATGATAGATAGCGAATCGGCTTTTGTAGGGTGATTGTCAAACATTTTTGGCTTATTGCCCATCAGCGTTTGCAACTTTGAAACGTGTTGTCCCGCACCATCAAAGGTTATCACGTGCTTAAGGAAAGGCGAATCTACTGCAAGCAGCGCTTCTTCGAGAGTATAGTCACAGAGCGCATGAGATATTTCGGCACATTCGATCATTACACTCAATTCCTTTTCCCTCAGCAAAGGCATGGTTGCCACCACAATGCCACCTGCTTTTAATATGCCGAACCAGCATGCCACATACATTGGATTATTCGCCGAACGGATCAGCACACGGTTGCCCGGCACAAAGTCCAGGTTTTCCTTTAGCACATGCGCTATCTGGTTGGACTTTTCGTAAAGCTCCTGAAACGTCCAGCTGCCCTCAAAAGTACGTATGGCGATCCTGGCTCCGTTGCCTTCGGCAATATGCCTGTCGAGCAGTTTTTCCACACAGTTGAGGTCTTCCGGAAATTCGAAATCCGGATGTCCCGTAAAACATTCCGCCTGAAGTGAAGGTTGGGGCAAGTGATCGTGGGCGAAATTATCTTCGTAATGTTTCATTGCTGTAATAGGATATTACTTTTTATGTGTCAGAGGTTTCAATGCCTTTTTCATGCCTTCCATCATTTTCCTTTCGCCACCTCTATATGGATAAAAATGTGATGCGGCCGACATATATTGCTTCGGAATGCCTACTGAATCCAGATCCTGAGCCTTGTATTGCTCATATGCCTGTGCATTGCGCACAAACGACGGGTCCAGCAGCAGTGTTTTGCCCAATGCCACCAGGTCGGCGCGGCCATTTAAAAGTATGGTATTGATCTGGTCAATATCCTGTATATATCCTGCCGTAATGGTAGGGATGTTCACCGTATTGCGTACCATATCGCTGAATGGTGTCTGCCACATCCTACCTACGGCGGGCTTTTGGTAGTCTACAGTCAATCCGGTCGATACATTGATAATGTCGGCACCGGCTTTTTTAAAGGCTTCGGAAATTACCAAAACATCATCTTCGGTAATGCCGCCTTCTGCCCAGTCGGATGCTGAGATACGTACACTCATTGGCTTTTCGGGCGGGAATACCACCCGCATCGCCTTAAATACCCGCATTGGGAATGTCAGCCTGTTTTCGATGCTTCCACCAAATTCATCCACCCTTTCATTGGTCAGCGGAGAAAGGAATGAGGCCAGTAAGAAGCCATGATGTGCCTGTAATTCGATCATATCAAACCCTGCGCCATCGGCGTTTTTAGCGGCGTTTACAAATTCATCGGTTATGATGTCCATGTCTTCATGGGTCATTTCGTGAGGTTCGGCCATTTTATCGTTGAATGGGATAGGGGAGGCCGAAAGCAATCCCCATGCATCATTTAATGGTTCATTGCTGCCTTCCCAAGGAAATTGCACCGCGCCTTTTCGGCCCGAATGGCCTATCTGTACCGCTATTTTCGTTGCGCTGTTCTTATGGATGAAATCGGTTATCCGCTTCCATGCTGTAGTTTGCTCTTTAGACCATATACCGGCACATCCCCGGGTAATTCTTCCGGTAGGCGATATGGCTGTAGCTTCTGTAATTATCAATCCTATCCCGCCTGTGGCCCTCGATCCATAATGCATCAGGTGCCAGTCGGATACCAGCCCATCCGTTGCCGAATACTGCTCCATCGGACTCATCACGATACGGTTGTCCAGTACCATCGACCGTAATGAAAATGGCGTGAAGGCAGCAGGCATATCGGGTTTGTTGTCGGCCAAATGCGAATTAAACTCGGCCAAAACTTTTTGTGTGAACGATCTGTCACGCAGGCCGAGGTTTTCAAACGTCACTTTTTTAGCGCGCGTCATTACGCTGAAGGCAAATTGCTGGAATGGGTGCTGTATGTGGCGGTCCATATGTTCAAACCAGTCGAGCGATACATTGGCCGCGTGCTGTATCATTTCCACGCGGTTGCGGCGCAGTTTTTCGTAATTCTCAAAAACGGCAGGCACATCATTTCCGTGCTTCATTACGGAGTCGGCCAGGGCAATGGCACATTCCATCGCCAGCTTGGTGCCGGAACCGATAGAGTAGTGGGCTGTGGCCTTGGCATCACCCAGCAATACTATATTATTGTGGCTCCATCTGTCATTGGTAATCGCTGGGAATTGCCTCCAGTGCGAGCGGTTGGAGATCAGGCCGTGACCGTCGAGCTCCTCCTTAAATATATCCTTAAGCTTAGCAATTGTGTCTTCCTCGTCCGTAACAGAAAAGCCCGCTTTCTGCCAGGTTTCGTCGGTAGTTTCAAATATCCAGGTGCTCATTCCTTCTTCATACTGGTAGGTATGCGCTACAAATGTTCCGTATGGGGTTGTCCTGAAAAAATAGGTAAACGCATCCAGCGGCCGGGTAGAGCCCATCCAAACGAAGCGGTTGCTTTTCATTTCGACATAAGTACCGAATTCCTTTTCAAACTGGCCTCGAATTCCACTATTGATACCATCTGCCGCCACGATAATATCGGAGTCAGAGAATTGATTCAGATCGTCCACATTAGCTTCAAAATGAAGGTTAACGCCTTCCTCCCTGGCGCGTTGCTGTAATAATTGCAACAAAGTTTTACGGGAACATCCACAAAAACCGTTGCCGGTAATACGAACCTTTTCGCCGTCGCGGGCCACGTCAAGTTCGTCCCAATAGGCAAACTTGGTACGTATCTGGTCATACGACTGTGGATCGCGGGTGAGGAACTCGCTCAGCGTTTCATCTGAGAATACAACCCCAAACCCAAAGGAATCGTCGGCACGGTTGCGTTCGTATACATCAATTGTATAGTCGGGCCTTGCTTTTTTAAGCAGTATGGAAAAATACAATCCACCCGGTCCACCGCCTGTTACTGTTATTTTCATTCTTTTATAAAAGGTCTTTTAATGGAGAAAACCTCGCCGATCTTCGCATAGTTTGCGCCCTCGAGGCGTGCAACAGGCTTGTAGGTTTCCCGGTTTATCTTATAATCAGGCAACAGCACGCTATCGTCTACATGGAACATAATGATGCGGCCAATCATTATAGTTGCACCACCATCCTTGTGATCTTCAAGGCTGTAATGGTGTACGAGCTCGCATTCAAAATGTATGGGGCTTTCAGCAACCCGTGGGGCTTTTACCCGTACCGATGGTATTGCGGTGAGGCCCGCATACTCAAATTCGTTTCCGTCAGGAGGCAGGTTTATGGAAGAATTATTCATGGCGTCAACCAATTCTTCCGTAGCCATATTAACCACGAATTGCTTTGTAGCCAATACGTTATTAAGTGTGTCTTTATTGGTATTTCCGCTTCGTACGGTCGAGAACATAACGTGGGGCGGGTCTTCGCCAACGGCATTGAAAAATGAAAATGGCGCCAGATTGGGGATGCCGGTTTCACTTACAGAAGATATCCAGCCAATGGGCCTGGGGATTACCGAACCCGTGAGTATTTTATATATGTCTTTCTGGCTGGTAAGCGCCGGATCGATCTGCATGGTTGTATTATTTAAAGTTTACACAAATAAAAGAAAAATTACCAATTTATTCCTGACGATTTTGTGATATGTTTATTGTTTGACTGCTAAAAATACATTGTGAATAAGTTTGATTACAATTATGTAATGATTATGTAATATAATATTTGTTGTAATTAGTATCTTTTTGTAATGCGATTTATAAAAATACCGGCTTTGAAGTACAAATACCAAATGTTAAACCTGGTAAAAGTTAACTGTCTGATTTTACAGCGAAAACGGTTTAGTTGTATTGTGGTTGTATAGGTAAAAAATGGATATGTACAGGTGTTAATGAAATGTGTATGGTTTGTTTATACGGCCATCCAAATATGCATTATTTAAATAAATCTATATTAGCCGCAAATATTATTTTCATGAATCACAATTATCAAAAATGCATTAAAACAGTATTTGTTTTCGCTATTGCTATTGTATCGCTTTGTGCGAAAGCCCAGGTTACAAATGTGGGCAGTGGGAGCTATACAAATACATTTCCGGGGACAGATACGGCAGGGCGAAATGGTTTCCCTTCAGGATCACCACTTTTAAGCGGCAATGCTGTTGGCAAGCCTGTACCAACCAATGACTGGTGGTCTGCCAAGATCAAGCAAAACCACGTAAATAATCTCTATAATTACCCATTGGCCATGAGGACTGTGAACCAGGGGCTTGTTGTAAGTTATATCGTTCCTGCTTCGACAGCTAACGGAAGTACCGAGCCAATGAGTGACATTATGCCTGTTACAGTTGGTGTTACAGGACTTAATGCTTCACAAGCTACGGTTTCTGATTATTCTGACTGGACGGTTAGCATGAACTGGGCTAACGGCACACGATCTTTTACGGCAACCGCCGGAATTGCCATGCCTTTCTTATATTTTACAAAAAACACCTCTGATGTTGCCGAGGTAAAAGTAACACAAGGCACTGTAACAATATCGGGTGAAGTACTTATCATTGCCAACTCCCAACAGGGGTCTGATTATGCGGTATATGCGCCCGTAGGCAGTATATGGACACAAAACGGAAATACGTATACTTCCACACTCAACAATAAGAACTATTGGTCAATGGCCTATTTGCCGCCAAATGCAGCCAGCATTCCTGTGGTAGCCAACGAGTATAAGCAATACGCTTATGTATTCCCGACCAATACAACCGCTTCATGGAATTATAACGAAAGTACATCTAAGCTTACTACAACATTTAGCGTAGCTACCGATATTAAAGAAGGAACAGGAACGAATGTATTGTTAGGATTGCTGCCACACCAGTGGGCACATCTGTCTTCTGCGTCCCCTCAGCCTAACGCGCACAACTATAGTTCAATTAGAGGTGAGATCAAAACGCTTCCAGGTAATACTTTCATAGTTGAAAACACTTTTAAAGGCATTCTTACCACGTTACCGTATGTAGATAATTACAGCAATGGATTCAGCCCTGCGGCATTATCCGAAAAAATTGACCTGATAAAAAATGACCAGCTTGATGCCTGGACAGACTCTTATAATGAAGGCCAGCTGATGAACCGCCTTATCCAGACGGCACGTATTGCTGATGAGATGGGGAATACACAGGCAAGGAACACTATTGTAGCTACAATTAAACAAAGGCTTGAAGACTGGCTTAAAGCCGAATCGGGAGAGGTGGCTTTCCTTTTCTATTACAACTCCAACTGGTCTGCTTTGCTGGGATATCCGGCAGGACACGGACAGGATAATAACATAAACGATCACCATTTTCATTGGGGCTACTTTATCCATGCAGCTGCGTTTATGGAGCAGTTTGAGCCGGGATGGGCAGCACAATGGGGACCAATGATCAATATGCTGGTTCGCGATGCAGCCTCTCCTGACAGGAATGACCCGCTGTTTCCTTACCTTAGGAATTTCAGTCCTTATGCCGGCCATAGCTGGGCGAATGGGTTTGCGACTTTCCCTTTCGGTAACGACCAGGAGTCAACTTCTGAAAGTATGCAGTTTGCTTCTTCCCTGATACACTGGGGAACGATAACCGAAGATGATGCTATCAGGGATTTAGGTATTTATATTTATACTACAGAACAAACCGCTACTGAAGAGTATTGGTTTGATATGCACAACAGGACCTTTAAACCGGGTTATGGCTTTAGCCTTGCTTCAAGGATCTGGGGCAACGGCTATGATAACCAGACATTCTGGACCTCTGACATTGCAGCTGCCTATGGTATAGAAATGTACCCAATACATGGCGGTTCGTTATACATGGGGCATAATACCGATTATGTTGAAACACTATGGGACGAGATAGCTGTAAATACAGGTATTATGAGCAACCAGGCGAATGCTAACCTTTGGCATGATACGTATTGGCAATATCTTGCCTTTATTGATGCGCAGGCGGCCATCGACCTTTACGATTCTTACCCCAACAGGGCATTGAAATTCGGTATCTCAGATGCGCAGACGTACCACTGGCTTCATGCCATGAATGCGTTGGGACGTGTTAACGCCAATGTCACGGCAAATTATCCTATTGCAGCGGTATTTACCAATAATGGTGACAATATTTATGTAGCCCATAATTACGGAAATACTCCAATAGCAGTTACATTCTCTGATGGTTTTACACTTGATGTTCCTGCCAATGACATGGTTACAAGCCTTGATGCGGATATCTCGGGAGTATTGTCTGCAGATTTTTACCAGGCCTTTCCAAATGGAAGTGTAAACCTTACCGCGGAGGTTGAAGGTGAAGGTATCACCAAGGTAGCCTTTTTTAATGGCGAGACGCTTATAGGTGAAGATATGGCTGCCCCTTACCAGATGCCTGCAACAAATCTTGCGCTGGGTATCCACAATATGTATGCAAGGGTTTATGCCGGACAGCAGTTCAGTGTAACCAATACAATACAGGTGATAGTGGGCGAGCAGGTTCCTTATGCGGGTGTGCCGTTCCAGATTCCCGGAACAATACAGGCCGGTAATTATGACATCTTCCAGGGAGGCATGGGTCAAAATATTTCCTACTACGATACTTCTGCAAACAATCAGGGTACTTACAGGCCAACAGAATATGTTGATGCCAGTATGGTTCCTGACGAAGGGCCGACTGTGGGCTGGATCACAGCAGGTGAATGGCTGGAGTATACTATAGACGTACAGACTTCCGGACTATATACCGCAACGATACGTTATGCTTCCGGCAATACAGCAGGAGGCGGGCCGCTACGTTTGGAAATAGATGGGGTTCCTGTAAGTGCTAACGTTTCTTTTCCAACAACATCCGACTGGGGTACCTGGGCAAACAGGGTTCTTACAGGTGTAGCCCTTACACAAGGACAGCATGTATTGCGTGTTGCGGTTGCGGGAGGTGAATTCAACCTGGGTACTATGACGTTTGCCTTAACAGGGCCGCTGGGATATGTTCCGCCAATTGCCAATGCGGGCGATAACGTAACCGTAACCCTTCCGGCAACTACAGCCACGCTTGATGGTTCGCAAAGCAATGATCCTGAAGGACAGCCAATAACATACAGCTGGGCACAGGTTTACGGCCCTTCTGTAATAACATTCAGCAACACTACTATTGCTTCTCCTGCAGTATCCAATCTTGTTGAGGGTATTTATAAAGTAACCCTTACAGTGAGCGACGGAACCTATACTGCGACAGATGATGTGCTTATCATTGTTTCGGCAACAGGCAACGCAAACCCGAACGTATCGATTACATCACCTGCCAACAGTTCCGGCTATATACTTGGCAATGCAATAACAATTAATGCAACAGCCGGAGATATCGACGGAACAATAACCTCGGTGAAGTTTTATAACGGCACTGAAATGATTGGCGAGGACTTTACCGCTCCTTACAGTTATGTATGGACGAACGCGCCTGCAGGTACACACAGTATTACAGCAGTAGCTACTGATAACGGTGGTGCACAGGGTACATCGCAGGTTGTGACTGTAACGGTTACGCAAACAGCTATATGTTCTGAAACATCAAGTGAGGCACAGCAGGGTGCATTCTCAACCGGATATGAATTTGCTTTTGAAACAGTTGGGAACAGTGTTACCATAACTGTGAAATTACTTGATACGGATAAACAAGGTGTAGTTGCTTTCTTGTGGCAGCAAACACCATTTACTGAAGCTGAGATGGCAAACGTATCAGGACTTACTTTCTCTAAGACAGTATCAGGCCTCACTACCGGACAAACAATTACCTACGCCGTTAAGTTCGCTTATACAGCAGGTATGTCGGTTACTAAATACATTAGCTATGTTGTTGGCGAAAACTGTACTATGGGTGTAGGTGAACCGGAGTTTGGTTCGTCTGTAAAGATGTATCCAAACCCTGCAAATGGTATAGTACACATATATTCCGGAAATGTTTCTATAGACCGCGTAGAAGTTTATTCTGTGCTGGGTACTAAAGTTTATGAGACAAAAGCTGCACAGTTTAATGTGGAAAGCCTTTCTCAGGGTATATATATGGTTAAGATCTATTCGGGTAACAGGTCTGTTACCAAAAAACTTATTGTAAAGTAACATTTTTCACGTTTAAAAAGGAAGATAAGGGCAGGACATTGCGTTCCTGCCTTTATTTTTTGTGTTCGTCAGTGAAACTACTGTCTTAACGGGCTATTGCAGAAATAACGTTTTCGCTTGTTATTACGAAAACGCTGTAGTTGTAGTGCTGATGTATAGGTAAATAATAGATGTTGTGGTGAATTTTATTTGTGTTGTATGGTTTATGTATACTCAAAAGTTAAATATATGTGAAACAATTAGGTCTATATTAGCTGAAAATATAAAATTTATGAAACATAATTATCAAAAATGTATTAAAGCGCTTATGCTTGTACTATTTGTCTTTGTGGCAGGTAATTCAGGTTATGGCAACAATGTTGCAAAGGTTTCGCCTTCTTCAGCATTCAATACGCCATGTGCAGGATCAGGCACGGCTGCATCAGAGGGAGCATTTTCCACCGGTTATAGCTATGTATTTTCCACTACAGGTAATACGGTGAACGTTTCCGTGACACTTTTAGATTCAGATAAAGCAGGTGTAGTCGCTTATTTAAGAACCCAGGCACCCTTTAGCGAAACAAGTATGGTTCACGGAACCGGACTTACATTTACAGGTTCAATCCCCGGACAGAATGCAGGAAATACGATAGGCATTGCGGTTAAGTTTGCTTATGCCGGAGGTATGGCGGTAACGCAATATATCAACTATGTGGTTGGTGAAAACTGTACAGGTGGTGGTACTGATACACAGGCTCCAACAGGTTTTACTGCCAGCGTGGGTACTGTTACGGCAAATTCTGTTCAGCTGCTGCTCAACGGGTCTGATGATTCAGGTAACCTTACATACACTGTTACCCACGGTAGCAGTACTACAACGTTTAACGGTACTTCAGGTGTGCAATTGCCTGTAGTGATCAACAACCTTACAGCGGGTACAGCCTACTCTTTTAATGTTACCGCTGCAGATGCTGCCGGTAATGCTGCCGCCAATAACCCGATTGCACTATCGGCTACAACAGCTCAGGCACCGGTAAACACGGCCTGTGCGGGTACAGCAACGGCAGCGTCTGAGGGGGCATTTTCTACAGGTTACAGCTATGCGTTTTCCACGACGGGTACTACAGTAAACGTTTCCGTGACACTTTTAGATACGGACAAGGCAGGTGTTGTGGCATTTTTGAGGACACAGACACCGTTTAGCGAAACCGCAATGGCGCAGGGAACCGGACTTACATTTACGGGTTCTATTGGAGGCCAGGCTCCCGGATCTACTATTGGCATAGCCGTTAAGTTTGCTTATGCAGGCGGTATGGCAGTAACACAATATATCAACTATGTTGTCGGAGAAAACTGTACAGGTGGTGGTGGCGATACTCAGGCACCAACCGGCTTTACGGCTACTGCCGGGATTGTTACAGCAAATTCTGTACAACTCTTGCTTAATGGTACAGACGATTCCGGTAGTGTAATTTATACCATATCGTATGGATCACAGACAACAACAGTTACAGGTACTTCGGGCACTCAGCAGGTTGCGCTTATCGAAGGCCTTACAGCCGGTACGGCTTATACTTTTAGCGTTACTGCTGCCGATGCAGCCGGAAACGCAGCCGCAAACAATCCTATATCCGTTGCGGCTACAACGCTTCAAAACTCGAGCAGCCTTCCTTGTACGGGTACGGGTACTGCGGCATCCGAGGGGGCATTCTCTACAGGTTACAGCTATTCCATACAAACGGTTAATGGTAACGTAAATGTATCCTTTACTATGCTGGATACAGATAAGGCAGGTGTTGTAGCTTTTTTACGCCTGCAGGCACCATTTGCAGAAACAGCAATGACGAATACCGGCGGACTTACCTTTACAGGCACGATTGCGGGCCAGGCTCCCGGATCTACTATTGGCATAGCAGTTAAGTTTGCTTATGCGGGTGGTATGTCGGTAACACAATATATTCCTTACGTTGTAGGGCAGGATTGCCAGACACAACAGGATACAGAGGCTCCGGCGAACTTCACGGCTACAGCCGGGACGATTACAGCCAATTCAGTTCAGTTGCTATTGAATGGCACAGATAATTCAGGCAGTGTTACCTATACAATTACTTATGGTACAGAAACGGAGACTGTAACAGTTACAGGGGGCGCGCAGCAGGCTTATATTGTTGACGGCCTTATGCCTCAGACAGCTTACAGCTTTAGCGTTACAGCAGCTGATGCCGCAGGTAATGCGGCAGCCAACAACCCGATTGTTATTGCTGCAACTACATTAGCTACTGCAGATACACAGGCGCCGACAGGGTTTACGGCTACAGCCGGTACCATTACAGCGAATTCTGTAGCTTTGGTATTAAACGCTGCTGATAATTCAGGAAGCGTTACATTTACCATTACATACGGTACAGAAACGGAGACTGTAACTGTTACAGGAGGAACGCAGCAGGTTTATGTTGTTGACGGCCTTACAGCTGAAACGGCTTACAGCTTTAGCATTACCGCAGCCGATGCGGCAGGCAACCAGGCAGCGAATCCGATTGTGGTTACGGCTACGACTCTTGAAGATAGCGGAAGCAGCAATACCCCATGTGCAGGTACAAGTACTGAGGCAAGTGAAGGAAGCTTCTCGACCGGATACACATACGAATTTGAAACCGTTGGAACGACCGTAAATGTTACCATAACAATGCTGGATACCGACAAGGAAGGGGTTGTAGCTTATCTAAGGAAGGAAATGCCATTCTCGGAAACAGCAATGACAAATACCGGAGGCCTTACCTTTACAGGTTCCTTTACGGGCCAGGTCGTTGACAGTACAATAGGTATAGCGGTTAAGTTTGCTTATGCGGGCGGAATGGCTGTAACAGAATACATTGACTATGTTGTCGGAGAAAACTGCGGTGGCGGTGGTGAAGAAGATACTGAAGCCCCAACAGGATTTACAGCCATTGTAGGTACAATAGCTACTGGATCTGTTCAGTTACTACTGAATGCTACAGACAATTCAGGCGATGTAATCTATACCATTACCTACGGTGACACTACTATTACAGTAACAGGAGTTTCGGGAGAAGAGGAGTCAGTTGTAATAAACGGCCTTGATGATGAGACCGGATATACGTTTACCATTACCGCTACAGATGCGGCAGGTAACGTGGCAGCAAACAACCCGATAGTGCTTCAGGCAACTACACTGGAAGATACCAACACAGAATGTGAAGGGACAAGCGCGGTAGCACAGCAGGGTACATTCTCTACAGGTTATACGTATCATTTCGAAACGGTAGGCAATGATGTAGTCATTACGTTTGAACTGCTTGATACCGACAGAGAGGGTGTAGTTGCGTTTGCATGGCTTCAGGATCCGTTTACAGAAACACAAATGGTACAGGGCGATGGGCTTACATACTCTGTAACAATACCAGGCCTTCCAGCAGGAGAAGATAAAAACTTTGCGGTTAAGTTTGCTTATGCAGGCGGTCAATCCGTTACACAATACTTTACCTACACAGTTGGGGAAAATTGTACAATGGGCACAGTACGTCCTGAGTTTGGAACATCACTAAAAATGTTCCCTAACCCGGCAAGCAGCATAATAACCCTTGATGCAGGCCAGAATGAAATTTCTAAAGTGGAAATATTTTCACTATTAGGCGCTAAAGTGTTGGAAACAACACAAACGGCCATAAATGTAGAAAGCCTTTCAAAAGGAATCTATATGGTAAAAGTTTCTTCAGGTAATGCGTTTGTTACTAAGAAATTAGTTGTTGAATAAGTAACTGTTTAAGAGGAGTTACAAAAAAAGGCAGGGTGTTGAACCCTGCCTTTTTATTTATCTGTAGTAGTACTATGGTTCAGTTGCAATGAATACTTCTTCAGCATCGGGAAAAACAAAATCATTTTCCGAAAAGTCGAGTATATCGGAAGACGGTACGTATTTCAGCACATCACTGATCCCTTTATTTACGCTTACCTCTGAGGCAAATTTCCGGCTTGTAGCCAATACAAGGCCGCCTTTGGAAAGCCTGAAAAAATGCTTCCCTGCCGCGGTACGGTTCCGGGTAAAGGCAAAAATGGAAGGGTCGCTTTTTATACCTGCGATCATCAGCTCGCAGTCTTCTTTATGCTTGCAGCTTATACTCGTAAAGATGGTCTTCCCTTTTCTGGATGTAAATTCGAATTTATAATCCCCGTTATAACGTTTGCTGATAACAAACATTCCCATAAGCGTAGTGTTTAAAATTGGATGGCCTGTATGCTGTGAATCGGTAAAAATAATATCTTTCAGTGTGATTTCAAAAACGGCTAAAGGTCAAATCCGGCTAAAATAAACTACCCTGTACATTTTCAATATGGTAGCCCTCTTTTAATTTTCCTACCCTGAAAAGATTTACTTTTTCATGCGCAATGCGTGTCGGCTCGGGAATGCGATGTTTCAGTACACATTTCTCCATTATTTCAAGGCTGTCTTTTACCGATACTTTATGTCCAGGTGATATATATACCGGCTTCACGCCCGTTTTAGTCCTTAAAGCATAGCCCATCACCTCATTATAGCTCGTTATGGGGCTTATGCTGAATTTATCCAGGCCTAAAGGGGTATAGTTGCCGAAGAGCATATTTTTGGCGCATCCTATAGAAGCCTGTCCGGCCAATACACCAAAATGCGATGCAATACCCATCCTCCTCGGGTGCGTTACGCCCTGTCCGTCCAGAACTACTATGTCGGGCTTTAGAGGAATCTGTTCCCAGGCTTTCAGCAATGCGGGCACTTCACGGAAACCAAGGTATTGCGGTACGTAAGGAAATTTTGTCTGCGCGGTAACAAGGGAGTAGGAGAGTACCTCCATTTGCGGATAGCTGAGGATGACAATTCCTGCATAAACGGTATCGGAATCTTTATTATGCGAAATATCCCCGCCCGCAATGGTGGTTATGCCATTGCTTTCGGTAATCAATGAGACGCTGTGGCGCATTTCATTTTGTATTTCTGTAGCTTCAGGGATCGAAACCGTGTCATAATTCAGCATAAAGTTCCTCCTTCGTTTTCTCAAATTTACTAATAAATATCTGTAAACAGGGGTGTTGAGGAATGAGAAACGGAAATTTAACGTATGTCTCAATAATTATGATTTCCTAAACAAATAAATGCAGGTAAATACATATTTTTGAGGATTGACACACCCTATGGAACGACACGACGAGGAAGACAGGAAAGAGCTCTACCATTACCAAAAAGACGATATCGATGCAATATTTGAAAAGTTTGAAGGCAAGCCGGATAACTACCACTTATTGTACCAGCTTCCTACGGGGGGAGGCAAAACGGTTATTTTTTCTGAAATAGCCCGCCGCTTTATCGAAAAATACCAGCGAAAAGTACTGGTGCTTACCCATAGGATCGAACTCAGTAAGCAAACATCCCGAATGCTGAAAAGCTTTGGTGTAAAGAATACTGTTATAGACAGCGCTGTAAAAGACCTTCCGGCAGATAACGATTACTCCTGTTATGTCGCCATGGTGGAAACCCTTAACAACAGGCTTAAGGATAAAAAGTTCCACATGGATTATGTAGGCCTTGTAATTGTAGATGAGGCACATTACAACTCTTTCAGGAAGCTTTTTACTTATTTTAAAAAATCCTTATTTCTTGGGGTAACTGCTACACCGCTTAGTTCTAATATAGAGCTCCCTATGTATGAAACCTATAATGAGCTTATTGTTGGAGAGCCCATAAAATCCCTTATCGATTCCGGATATCTTGCAAGGGCTGTAATGTATGGCTATGATGTGGAGCTTACTTCGCTTAAACTCGGTATCAATGGCGACTATACCGTAAGTTCTTCGGATGAGCTGTATTCGCGTTCGGCTATGCAGGATTTATTGGTACAGGCTTACGAGTCGAGGGCCAAAGGCAAAAAGACACTGATCTTTAATAACGGTATCAATACCTCACTCTATGTATTTGAAACCTTTAAAGCAGCCGGCCTGCCGATAAAGCACCTCGATAACCGTACTCCCGAGCTGGAGCGTAAAAAGATATTAAGCTGGTTTCACAAAACACCGGACGCTATACTTACATCGGTTTCCATCCTTACCACAGGCTTCGATGAGCCTACTGTAGAGGCCATTATCCTCAACAGGGCAACAAGGTCGCTTACACTCTATTTCCAGATGATTGGCCGTGGTTCCAGGAAACTTCCGGGGAAAGATACATTTACCGTGATAGACCTGGGGAACAATGCCCAGCGCTTTGGGTTGTGGAGCGATCCTGTTGACTGGCATTATATCTTCAAAAATCCGGAGCAGTTTCTCGAAAACATACGCAGCGATGCCGAAATCGAGAGCTACCATGTATATGCCATGCCGGAAGAGGTTCGTGCGAAATTCGGAAAAACACTGGATGTAACTTTTGATGTAGAGCAGGAATTCCGTAAAGCTACTGAGGAGCGCGAAAAGCCTAAAGTGGTGGTAGAGAGGTCTATACGTCAGCACGCTTTTATGTGCATTGAAAATAGTGAAACCATATCGGAAGCCCGCAAGCTTGCTAAATTACTCGACCCCGATGTGGAATACAGGGTGAAGCAATATGCAAAGCTACTGTCTAAAACCACGAAGAATTACCGGGAATGGCTTATAGAAGATTATAAGAACCGCCTTTCAGTAATGATTGGCCGTATCTTTCATAAGTATAAAGAGGGGGAGGATGATGAAGAGCCGATAGAATTAAAAAAGCTCTAACTGGCTGCCGCCTTTTCCTTTTGGAGGTTTGGCTTTACCAAAAACCGTACGGCCTCCATGGAGGTACGATTCATCCCGTTCCTTTTGTACAAGTGCATCAAAGTTATTATTAGGCGTAAAATTTTCCTCCGCTTTCCAGGATAGTTCAGACAGTTTCTTAATGGCCTGCATTTTATCGCTGTTACCAATCTTCGCACGCTGTATGGCTGTCTGAAGCGTGCTGATGGTTTCATCAAATACCTTTATGGGTACAGGAAACGGATGGCCGTCTTTCCCGCCATGCGCAAAAGAAAAACGTGCCGGGTCTTCAAAGCGGGTAGGGGTTCCGTAGATAATTTCGCTTACAAGCGCAACAGACTGCAGTGCTCTTGGCCCCATACCTTTAAGCATGAGCAATTCCTCAAAGTTTTCCGGTTTGTTCTCGTGTGCTACCCAGAGCATCGCGCCCAGGCGTTTCATGTTTACGTCTTCCATCCGTACATCATGATGATCCGGCATAGAGAGGTGCCCTATTTCCTTAAGCATACGCTCGGGGCCTTCATTTACAATGAGTAGTGATTTTTCCCGGGTTGCTGAAGCGCTGCCGGCAGTCAGGTTGAGTATTTGTCCCTGACTTTCCCCGTAGATAAAAGTATGTGGCTCATTAATGAACGATTGGAGATCTTTGGAATGCCAATGGTACCGACGCGCCTTTTTGCTCAGGGTATTCATTCCCTGCTGTATTACGCACCACTCACCCTGACTGTCTACAATAAAATTATGTTGGTAGAGTTGGAATCCGTCCTGTACGGCGGTATTATCAACTTTTGCGGTAAGTCTGCTGTAATGTGAGAGTTGGCCGCCATTTAACCCGGTTCTTTCGCCAACGGCCATCAGCTCTTCGGGTGTTTTGGTTGAGCTCTTTCCCTTGCCGCCACAGATATAAATTCCGAGTTCTTTACTATGCGGATTAACGGAACGCTTCAGTGCTCCCAATACAGATGTAGTTATGCCTGACGAGTGCCAGTCCATACCCATTACAGCCCCGAAACTTTGAAACCAAAAAGGGTTTGCAAGCTTGCTGATAACTTCCGAAGTGGAAAATTCCATGGCAATAGTCTCTACGATTGCGAGGCCAACCTTAGCCATTCTTTCGGCAAGCCAGGGCGGAACATATCCATAATGGAGTGGAAGGTCGGCTGAACCGAAACGTTTCATGTATGACTGAATTTATTCACAAATATAAGAAAAAAATCTTCTTTATTCTGGACATTGAGGTGCTATGCACAGTACATTTGCTCCTAACAGTTTCTCTTTTACACGCTCCAGTTTTTTATCATGCGGAATAACAAGTATCTCTACAGAACCGGTACCAACAGTTCCTGCGAGGATATGACCACCATAGGCACGAAAATCTTTATCGGTTACAGTTCCATGCGCATGGATAGATGGCTTGCCGTTTTGCCATGCAATAGTGCCGTGCATACTTGCCAGCTCCATATCACGGAATTCTTTAGGGTCGAATTTCTTAGCATTGAAGTCATAGAAGCCAAACGTGATATTTACAAAGCCCATTCCTGTAAAGTTGGCTGAAGGGATGTTTTCTTTATTAGCAAGGCTTTCCAGTTCCTTTATAATATCATCACCCTGTCTCAGTACCATAAGGTATCCTGCCGGAACTTTTGTATACCGGGGTACATCAGGCTGCGTCTTTTGAGCCAGGGCATTATTGGAAAGCATTATAATCAGGAGGAATATATAATAAGATAGTTTCACGGTCTCGTATTTGATTATGACAAAATTAGCGAAGACTTTAAATTAACGCGCTAAATAAATCTTAATCTTCTGGAAATCAATCCGTGTATGTTATTTCGTGAGATTTGGCTTTTATTTAATACTAAATTAGACAATAATTACGATTTAAGTGAGTAACTTGTGATTACATAAAACGCCTGTTAACCTATTATAAATTATTGCCATGGAACGTATTATTACACACGACAGCACTCTAAATGCGCACAATGCTGCATCTTATGATGAAGCAGTTGTACAATTTGAAAATGTAAAACCTGAGGAGCTATCCTGCAGCCTTTTGCTGAAAAACCTATTGAAAACGAATCTCAGGCTGTCCAAGCTGAATGAACTGACCAATGTAATATTGTTTTAACGTAAAGCAGATCGCTATGGAAAATCCGAACAAGAACACAGAAAATGAGCAGTTGGGTAATCCGCTTGGCCAGGATAATGGTTCCGGCCGTGAGGAATTAAGAAATGACAACTCCGGTAGCGACAATCTTAATGCAAAGAGAAACGGTACTGGTGACGACCATTCTGCTGAAGACACCAATGCTGTTGACGATACCGATAAATATCTTGCTATGGAGCAGCCCGGCGTACAGTATACAAATGATACCGACCCAACCCTGAACTCTGACCAGGCGGATTTTGGTTCTGAAAGCCGTAAAAAGCAATGGAATGAAGAAGGGGGTAACAGCAAATATTCCGATGCTTTTAACCAGGATGATTATCTTCTTGAAGACAATCTCGATCTTGACGAAGACCAGAATCAGTCGATCTCGAGTGATGATGAAGACTTTGAAGAAACCAACGAGCGATATACGAATTAGGCATTCACTAAATTATATATACCCTGTCCCCGATATCAAAAGATATTGGGGATTTTTCTTAAACACTATGGCAGGAAACTCAAAAATAGCGATCTATGGCGCGCTTGCGGCCAATCTGGGTATTGCGGTAGTGAAATTTGTGGCGGCTTCTGTAACCGGGAGTTCTGCCATGATCTCTGAAGGCATACACAGTACGGTAGACAGCGGTAATTCGCTTCTGTTGCTGTTGGGACTTAAGCGGAGCCAGCGTCCGCCGGACAGGAGCCATCCATTCGGGCATGGTAAGGAAATCTACTTCTGGTCGCTAATTGTAGCAATACTTGTTTTTTCGCTGGGCGGCGGTATGTCGGTGTATGAAGGCGTTAGTCACCTGCGTAACCCTGTTGAATTACGTGATCCTTTCTGGAATTATATCGTCCTCTTAGTCTCAATGTTGTTCGAAGGTACTTCTTTGGTTTATGCAATTAGGGAATTCAATAAGACAAGGGGTAAGTTTAGCTTCTTTAAAGAACTTCGCATGAGCAAGGACCCGTCGTTGTTCGCTGTAATTTATGAGGAGACGGCAGCTATTACCGGTCTTGTTATTGCACTTTTAGGTATTTTCCTCGGCCATTACTTTGAAAATCCACTGTTTGATGCATTAGCATCCATACTTATTGGCGTAGTGCTTATCGTGGTAGCAATTATTATGGTGAAGGAAAGTAAAGGATTGCTTGTTGGCGAAAGCGCTAACAGTGAAATTGTAAAAGGCATATACGATCTCGTAAACAGTGAGCCAACGGTAGAGACCTTATATTTTCCCCTTACAATGCATCTCGCACCAAATGAAATTTTGCTTGCGCTTGATGTTGAATTTAAAAAGGCGATGACAGTAGAAGAACTTTTTGAATCGGTAAATTATCTCGAAGAGAAAATAAAATCAAAGTATCCCGGCGTGAAGAAGATCTATATTGAGGCTAAGAACTTTGGAGGCAAACAAAGGCCCTGGATGATTGAAACTACAGATTGACCTTATGAAATTTTTTGTTAGGATCAGTGCTTTGCGATAGATAGTATATATTTGTATGCTATGCTGAAAAATTACTATTTTATACTTTTTGCTGTTGTCTTTGTTACATCCTGTTCGGATGAGAAAGATTATGTGCCGGTCAGGCCGGTTACACCGACAGAAATACTCAATCTTCCGGATGTCCCTTATAATTACAATGAGCAGCTGCCACCTTATTTCTTTGTTAATGACGCAGGCCCTTCGCCCAGTTCTGTAAATGGGATAGACAATACCCCGGAAAATAACCCTATAACAGATAAAGGAGCTACCCTGGGGAGAGTTCTATTTTATGATAGAAATCTGAGCCTCAACCGCACAACCGCTTGTGGTTCCTGCCACAGGCCCGAAAAGGCCTATGCCGATTCAAGCCCATTCAGTCATGGACTGAATGGTGTGGCTACCAAACGAAATTCCATGACACTGGTGAATACCAGATTCTACAGTCGCGGACGGTTTTTTTATGATGAACGCGCGGCTACACTAGAGGATCAGGTAATTATGCCGATACTCGACCATACCGAAATGGCGCTTTCACTGGGCGATATAACACAGCGTGTGATGGAACAGCCTTACTACGGGAAGCTCTTTATTGACGCTTTCGGGTCTAATGTTGTTACTATTGAGCGTATTGAAAAGGCGCTTTCCCAGTTTATCCGCAGCATTGTAAGCCACAATTCTAAATACGATGCCGGCAGGGCACAGGTTGCCAATATGCGTGACCCTTTTCCGAATTTCACCTCTGAAGAGAACAGGGGTAAGGACCTTTTCCTAAAATCATTTAACGAAGGCGGGGCCAACTGCTATGTATGCCATACTACCGAAGCATTTGTAAGTTCGAATAGCGGGCCTTTAAACAATGGGCTTGACGCTGTTTCGACAACAGACCCCGGCGCATATGGATTTTATACGAATAACCCGTCGCTTGCGGGAGCATTCAAGATACCTACATTGAGGAATATTGCGCTTACAGGGCCTTATATGCATGATGCACGCTTCAATACGCTGATGGATGTTATTGAATTCTACAATAGTGGTATGCAGCCTCACCCGAACCTGTCGCCGGCCTTAAAAGATACTACCGGACAGCCGAGAAGGCTGAATCTTTCGCAGGCAGATAAGCTGGCGCTTTTCCGGTTCCTGAATACCCTTACCGACCGGACTATCATGAGCGATCCACGCTGGCTGGATCCCTTCATCAACCAACATTTGTAATACACAAAAAAATACACGGTCCTGAGCCGTGTTTTTTGTACCCGTAGGAATTACCTGTTTTTGTAAAACAGGTAATTCCTACCTGTGCCATATTGGAAGGAAAGCAGACTTTTACACTATCCAAACATTAAAAGTTACCAATATGCTACAATTTTCCACCAACGTCCTGAGGCACTCTGCACAATGGACAACAAATGAAGAGATGAGTATGCAGATAACCGGTTTTCCGGCTCATGCTGTGCTCAATGTGAATGAAGGATATGAAGTGCTTCATTTTGTCAACCGTTATATGGCCTACAGAGGGTGGTTTTCTGAGATCACTTTCAATAAGATAGAATCGGTGCTCAAAACCAGGATCCCGTTCGGGATAACCACTCATAAGGATATCAAGGAGTGGCTCGATGCAAATTTCAAAAGATAAGTTATGGACTACATGGCAGATTTTACACGTACAAATCTTAAGCTGAAGTATTCCTGGGGCACTCAGAAAGACAAAGCTATGACAGTTACAGGCTTTCCCCGTAACGTTATCTTCGACTCTAATGAAGGTCACCAGATGGTATGGTTCGTAAACCGCTACATGGAAACTATAGACTGGCATACACAGGCCTCTTTTAATAATATAGAATTGCTCTTAAGACAATATTTACCACTAGGCATTAATAGCCATCACCATGTAAAGCTTTGGCTCGACTGGCATTTAACACGTTAATATTTTTTGTCCCCAAAAGCAAAAAAGCACGGCCTTCCCCCAGCCGTGCTTTTTTTATTATGTGAAAAAGGAATAGTGCCGGGAAAATCATACTGTTGTTAAAATAATGGAAGGAGAATACCTAACGCATAAAAAAGAGTATTTTTAGCCCTCTATTCTAAAATAGCTTAAATGAAAAAATTATTTGCCGTACTAAGTTTATCTGCCTTCGCATTCTTTTATACCGGTTGTTCGTCGTCTTCTGATGGCGGTTCGGACAACAATGACCCTGATCCTGTAAATCCGGGTGTGAATGAGGTTGATTTCTGGCTTACCAATAATGCAGGAACTGTAAGGCTCCAAAAGCAAAATACTATATTGAATTTTGGCACTACAGCCAATACATTACCAACTATTGAAGTTGCAGAAGGCTCTGTCTTCCAGTCTGTAGATGGATTTGGATATACATTGACAGGCGGAAGCGTTGAGGTGATCAATACCCTTAATGCCTCAAGGAAGCAGGAACTTTTGCAGGATATCTTCAATACCACAACGGGTATTGGTGTCAGTTATCTTCGAATCAGTATAGGTGCTTCCGACCTTAATAGCGCTCCGTTTACGTATAATGATCTTCCGGCCGGCCAAACTGATCCGGCACTGGCAAATTTTAGCGTATCCCAGGATAGTGCTGTTATTGAATTGTTGCAGGAAATTCTGGCGATCAATCCAAATATTAAAATTGTTGCTACACCGTGGACTGCTCCATTGTGGATGAAAGATAACGGCAATTTTGTGGGAGGCAGCCTGAAACCTGAATATTATGCTGTTTACGCACAGTATTTTGTAAAGTATATTCAGGCCATGCAGGCACAGGGTATCACCATTGATGCTATTACGCCTCAAAATGAACCTTTAAACCCGCACAATAATCCAAGTATGGTAATGCAGGCTTCTGAACAGGGCGACTTTATAAAGAACCATCTTGGGCCGGCATTTCAGGCTGCGGGGCTAACTACAAAAATAATTATATACGATCATAATTGCGACATGGCGTCTTACCCGATATCCATCCTGAATGATGCAGCCGCACGACAGTATATTGATGGTTCCGGGTTTCACCTTTATGCGGGAGATATCAGTGCGATGTCGGTAGTACATAATGCGCACCCAACCAAGAATGTTTACTTTACAGAACAGTATACTGCAGCAAGCGGAATTTTTGGAGGCGACCTGAAGTGGCACCTGAAGAACGTTCTGATTGGTTCCATGAGGAACTGGAGCAAGAATACTTTGGAATGGAACCTTGCCAGTAACAGCAACTGGGATCCTCATACCAATGGTGGCTGTTCTGACTGTAAAGGGGCTATAACTATAGTAAGCAGCGATAATTACAGTAAAAACGTTGCGTATTACATCATTGCCCACGCTTCAAAATTCGTTCCTTCGGGTTCGGTACGTATAGGAAGTAACATTGCAGGCAATCTTCAGAATGTGGCATTCAAAAGAGCCGACGGAAAGATTGTCCTTATTGTTGAAAATGACGGTGCGGGTATTGAGTTTTTCAATATTAAATATAATGGCAAATGGGTGAGGGTATCGCTTGAAGGTGGTGCTGTAGGAACCTATATTTGGTAACCGCATAAAGTTTTTATAGTACAAAGCAGGGTGAATGCCCTGCTTTTTTGTATATTTAAATGAATTATAAAAAGGACAAAATCAATAGTAAACTGATGCTTAAAAAAGAACTTGAAACACTATTCAGCGAAATGCCTAAGATTGTTAAAGAGAAACTGCAGCCTGTAATGGACAACTTGTTGGAAAGGGCAGGAGAGCTCGATGAGCATGGTGCGCGGGACACTGAATACTATGACGAGGAGCGTGAAGATATCATGAAAGAGGTGCGAAAGATAAAATACCTAAACGACCAGTGGCAGATTATGAATGCCAGGAAACATAATTAAAGAAAAAGCCCTGTGTTCACAGGGCTTTTTATATGTAACAGAATGAATTATTCCGATTGCTTTTTCATGTTACGGATTTGCTTCAGCTTATCCTTCCATGTTTTAAGGTCTTCTTTATGACGTTCGATGTTCTTATGCACCTCTTTTACAAAAGGGTTATCACCTTTGGCATTGGAGAAGAACTGGATGTTATTTTCCAACTGGAAAATCTCAGCCTGTATCTCATCGATTTTACGCATGATGAACAGCTGCTCGTTCTCAAGCCTGCGGGTATCGTCACCTTCGGCCATTTGCTCCAGGCGGTTATTAAACTTCACCATATCCGCGTCTTTCTTGGACAGGCTTAGCTTATCAAACAAAGCATCGAGTATTTTGTTGAATTTGCCTTCGATGTGCCTTCTTGCTTGAGGCACACGGCCAAAGCCTTTCCAGTTCTCGATGTGTTTTTTGATGGCATCAAGATCGGCTTTATGCTCGCCTTTAAGCTCAAAATCCTTTAGTGAGTCGAGATATTCTTTTTTCTTTTCAAAAGCATCTATTTCATCTTTATTGGCTTCATTGCGATGTGCGTGCAGCCTGTCGAAATAATGGTTGCAGGCACCCTTGAAGTCTTTCCATACCGTATCGGAATACTTTCTTGGCACGTGGCCTATAGTTTTCCATTCCTCCTGTATTTGCTTCATTACCTGTGTTGTGGTTTCAAAATCCTCACTGTCTTTCAGTGCGTTGGCTTTTTCCAAAAGGGCAAGCTTCCTGTTCAGGTTATCCTGCTGGTCTTTCTTTATGTCTTTATAGAAAGAGTTCTTTACAGAATTAAAATTCCTCACCGCATTTTTAAAAGCCGCCCAGGTATCTTCATTTACCTCGATTGGCACTTTACCGGCTTTAAAGAATTCCTCACGTAGGGCTTCGATCCTTTCGATCTGGCCCTGCCATGCATTGTGCGCTGCTATTTTCTCTGCTGCAATAGCATTGATTTTTGCAATGATCTCTTTTTTATGTTCGAGGTTCTCTTCTTCGTGTTCACGGTTTTTCGCATATAGCGCCTCACGCTTGTCATGAAGCTGTTTGGTGAGCTCGCTGAAACGGTTCCATATTTCTTCCCTGTGATCACGCGATACCGGGCCGATTTCTTCTTTCCATATCTTATGAAGCGCCTGTAATTCCCGGAAAGCCTTATTGATATCTTCTTCTTTTACAAGTTCTTCAACGCGGGCAATGATCTTCAGTTTCTGGTCAAGATTATGTTTGAAGTCCATGTCGCGCGCTTCCCTGTCAAGGTGAAGGTGGTCGTAAAAGCGCTCGATGTGAAAATGGAAGTTATTCCATACGTGGTTGTATTTGTCACGGGGAATAGGGCCGGCATTTTTCCAACGCTCCCTTAGCTCATTTACATGCTTCAGGGCATCTTTAATATTTTCGCTGCCTTCAGCAAGGTTTTTAAGTTCCTCGATTATGGCAAGCCTGTTTTCAAGGTTTCCTTTCAGGTCACCCTGCATCTTTTTGAAGTGGTTATTTTTCTTATCCCTGTATTGGTTATACAGCGTATCAAATTTTGCTTTTAATGGGAAGTGGTACTCAAAGCCTGTTGTGTCGCCATTATTCTCATGGCTGAACTCGTCTTTTTTCTCTTCTATAAAATGATTGTATTTCGAATAAAACTCTTTGCGGACTTCTTCCACATGGTTTTTTACCGACATTACTTTTTCAACAGCAACCAATTTTTCAAGTTCAGCGGTAAGCTGTTCCATACTTAGCGGCTCATAGTTCTGCATCGGTATATCGTGCGACTCTTCCTCGCTTTCAGCAGCATTACTCTCATCAATCGATTCAACAGCAGATAAAGAGTCATTATCTTCTGTAGCTGCGCTTTCATGCTGCGCCTCAGCTACTTCTGCATTGGCTTCTGCGGCTGCTTCCGAAGAATCATCTTCGTCTTCTGTATTGCTTTCCTGTGTTTCAGAAACTTCCTGCTCATCAGCAACTTTTGCTGCATCCAGTAATTCTTTTGGCGCGAACGGAAGCTGCCCTTCTGTTTCATGAACTACAGGGGTATCGTTTTCATCCCTGCTGCCATCTTCCGGCACAAACTCATTGTTGTTAAGGCCTCCATTAACCTGATTTTGTTCCTCTCCGTCTGCGTTATGCAGGTTATCATTCTTGTCTTCTAACATTGTGTAATGCTTAAGGTTTAACTGCTTTTATGGCGAAAGATAAGAAAGCCAGTTTAAAATTCAAAGAAAAACATCATTTTCTGCCCATGTTCGCAAACATTCCGGAGGAAAATGAAATTTTTATTAAAAAATAATGAAGATATCTACCTGTTCCAGATTTTCCACGCTTTTTCTGCCTGGTGCACCAACATGGCATAACCATTCTCGGTTACAGCTCCCTTCTCTTTGGCAAGCCTAAGGAACTTTGTTACAGAAGGATTGTACACCAGGTCGAAAGCAATGTGTTGTGATGTAAATAAACTGTAATCTATAGGTGGGCAGTCTTCAATATTCGGGAACGTGCCAAGAGGGGTAGTGTTGATGATGATCTGGTATTCGCTGAATATTTCCGCATTCAGGCCCTCGTAAGAAAATATAGTATCGGTACCAATGCGCGACACAAAATCATATTCGATTTTCATCTTCCTTAGTGCAAAGGCGACTGCTTTGGATGCGCCTCCCGTCCCGAGTATAAGTGCTTTGGTGTGATGAGGCTCCAGCAAAGGTTTCAATGCCTTCTTGAATCCGTAATGATCGGTATTGTAGCCTTTAAGTTTACCGTTTTTAAATATCTTTATGGTGTTGACCGCGCCAATAATTTTGGCATTTTTAGACAACGAATCCAAAAGTGGGATTACTTCCTCTTTGTAAGGAATGGTTACATTAAGGCCTTTAAGTTTTGGGGTGTTTTCAATAATTGCCGGCAATTCATGAATATCTTTTATGTCAAAATTTACATAATTGCAGTTTTTGAGTCCTTTTTTATCAGCGAACTTTTTATTGAAATAGCCTGCTGAAAAGGAGTAGCTTATATTGCGCCCTACAAGGCCGTATATTCTTTTTGCAGTTTTCACTTTTTAAATTTTTCCGGAATAGTAAAATTCAGGGTTAGATCGAATTTGAAGGAGGCTGCTTTACCGTTAATAATACCAGGCAACCATACTGTTCGCATAGCTCTTGTAATTCGTAGGGCTTCCTTTGTAACCAGTCTGATGTCATTTTTGTCGGGGGTTACTTGATAGATACTGCCGTTTGTTTTTACAATAAAGTTTAAATTAATTGTATACTTACCCGGTTTTAAATCTTTCAAAACGATGTTGTCGAAATTGTCAGCGTAGTAGGCGCATAATGAGTTTTTTCCGCCCGGATATTCCGGCCAAACGTAAAGTCCCGCTGAAGAAGATGTAATACTATCTACCGGTGTGGCACTGGTCTCAACATTCAAACCAATACCAGATTGTGTTTTGCAATTGCCAATATCTGTAACATGCGATTGACCATTGGTAAGCGTTACCACTAAAAATAATGCTATTAACTTAAATGTAATCATATCAAATAAAAACCGGCAGAGCCTTAACTGCTGCCGGTTTACCTAAACTAAAGTGATTTATTTCTTTTTATGCCTGTTTACAGCTTCCTGCACGATATCGGAATACCATACCGACGGGAAGAACTCTTCTATAAGCGTATTGTTCTTGTGATTCAGCCTCAAACCGTTGCTAAGGTGAAAAATACCTTTGTCATTTTCATGGCCGGTAAAATATAATCCGGCGAGACGGTACTCGATCTCATATTCTTCAGGGAAATATTCACACGCCTGCAGCAATGTATTGATGGCTGTATCATATTCTCCCAAAGTGATTAGCGAATCGGTCCAGAACAACCAGGTATCCAGTTGATAGTCGCCGAATTCAACCGCCTTACGGTAGCCTTCTTCAGCTTCTTCATGAAAACCAAGCGCCCTGTTGATTATGGCATAACGTTTCCAGTACAGCTTATTTTCATTGTCAATGCCATTGGCTTTGTTTACATAATAAAGAGCCTTTTGGAAGTTTTTACGGCGGATGTAAAAATCCGTAATCGCTATCCAGGCTTTATCCAGAAGCGGGTCTTCATGTACCGTTTTCAGGTAAAACTTAAGCGCTTTTTCATGGTTGCCCAGACGCTCATGGCATTTACCTACCCTCAGCAGCGCGTAGGAAGTAGGGTCGTCCAGTTCCATGGTAATGTTGTAGCAGGCAATAGCCTCTTCGTAACGCTTCAGCCTCTCAAGTGTTTTCGCTTTTTCAAGGAAAGCGCCCAAAAAGCTATCATCGATCAGTGTTGCATAATCAAATGCGCGCAGTGCCTGTTCATGTTCCTTAATAGCATAGTACTGGCGCCCCAATTGGTGCCACGCTACTTCGCTGTATGGGTTCCTGTCGATAAAGCTGTTCAGGAAATCGATGGCTTCAAGGTTCTGGTCGAGAAAATCAAAACAATACACAACATTATACAGCGCCGAATGGTCTTCTGTATCTTCTTCAAGGCATTTAATAAAATTATCCCTTGCCAGTTCCAGGTTGTCCATAAAAAGGTATTCCATCCCGATAAGAGAATATACGTCGGCATAATCGTCGGTATATTTCAGGGCTACCTGAAGCAGCTCTACAGCTTTTTCGTGGTCGTCCCTCTTGGAATAAATATTGGCTTTCTGGATATATATTTCTTCATTAGTAGGCTCAATGGCATAAAGTTCGTTTAGTAAACGCTCTGCCAGATCGAGTTTGTCGTCAAAAATTAGGATCTCCACCTGCACTAATTTTAAGCCTGTTGACCTGGGATGTTGTTCCAGGCCGAGCTTTAAGGCCTTTTTAGCTAAATTTATTTTTCCGGTGTCGAGGTAGTGGAGAATGATGTCCTCGAATTCTTCGGAGTCAAAGAAGAATACTTTGTTGGTTTTCAACATCGATTCAAACTTTGATAAGGATAAACTGTAATCTTCTTCCTCGTGACTCAAATGCATACTCCTTTTGTTTAAAATTATCCTTCTTAAAGTTACGAATTGTTAATCTAAAAAGGAAATAATTAAGATTTGTTTTGAACAATTTAATTAACAACAATCAATGTTATCGTATTATTGTCCGCGTGTTACCTCATTCATAACTTCAATAATGATGCCACAGCCTTCGCGTATTTCTTCTTCCGAAATGGTAAGGGGAGGCGTGATGCGGATAGCCTTGCCTTCAAACAACAGCCAAAACAATATTAAGCCTTTGTCCTGGCAGCGCAATATCACTTTATCTGTGATTTCTGCACTGCTGGTCATAGCGGCAAGCATCAGACCTTCTCCCCGTACATCCTCTATCAGCGGGTGTACCAGCAATTCCCTGAAAAGCTTTTCTTTTTCAAGGGTCTGCGCCATAATGTCAGTTTCTGTTATTTCCTGTAAAGTAGCCAAACATGCCGCCGCGATAACAGGATGCCCTCCAAAGGTGGTTATATGTCCCAGTTTCGGGTCGTGGCTCAGTAAATCCATCATTTCAGCCGATGCCGTAAACGCACCCACAGGCATTCCGCCGCCCATACCTTTGCCCATAACGATAACATCCGGAACCACATCGTAGTTCTGGAAACCGAAAAGCTTGCCCGTACGGCCAAACCCCGGCTGTATCTCGTCCAGTATCATTACGGCACCCACTTCATCACAACGCTGCCTAACCTTTTTCAGGAAGTCGTTATGCGGCTGGATGAACCCCGCGCCGCCCTGAATCGTTTCAAGGATAATACCGGCTGTCTTTTCTGTTATTTTCTGAAGGTCTTCTTCGTTGTTGAAGGTGATAAAATCCACATCCGGGATTAGCGGCCTGAAAATTTGCTTGCGCTCTTCAAAGCCCATTACACTCATCGAGCCCATTGTGTTGCCGTGATAGGCGCTGAAGCACGAAATCAACTGGCTTCTGCCGGTTACCCTGCGGGCGAGTTTCAGTGCGCCTTCGGTGGCTTCTGTGCCCGAATTAGTCAGATAGGTCTTGTTGAGCTTTGCAGGCAGTTGTTGCGCGAGCAGCCTGCAGAATTCAGTGGCAGGATGTTGCGCATATTCGCCATATACCATCACATGCGAATACTTATTCAGCTGGTCGATGATCGCCTGGTTCACCCTCGGGTGCTGGTGGCCGAGGCTGGCTGCCGAAACCCCGGCAACAAAGTCGAGGTAAGGCTTATTGTTCGTATCGTATATATAGCTTCCTTTGGCGTGGGAAACTTCCATTCCCAACGGATGCTGCGAAGTTTGTGCCTGGTATTTGTAAAAATCCTGGATCATGGTATTAATTATGTTTTGCCTTAATTTTTAAGGCCTTTTTTCGTGCCTGGTTTTAAAACTGCTGGTTTTTCGACACTAGTTTTTTGTGGGGCAGGAGCTGGTGTAGCAGGTTTTTGCGCCGGGGGCTTGGGTGAAGGGTTACTCTTATCGTAATTCAGTGTTTCCGGAAGCGGCTCCATTGGCTTGTCTTCTTTAGTTTTCTTAGCCGATGTCTCCTGTCGTATCTTTTCATGCAGGTCTTTTTCTTCCTGCGGGAAAATGTCCTCCTTGCTGCGTATCATTTCATCGCCCCTCCATAAGAAACCTCTTAGTTTCCGTACGTTCTCAGGCAGTTCCTTATCCGGATACGAAAAGCTTTCTATATTTTTTGAAGATGTAATTGCAACAATCTCATTATTCTCTATATCAAGATGTATTGTACTGCTTTTACCTTTATCGATGCCTATCAGGGAATTGCCGTCATCATACATAAAGTAAATTTTCTCGGTATTTTTTACAAGGTCTACTTCAGTTAGCTTGTTATCTTTGAATTTACCGTACAGATTCACACCTTTTACCTGGTTAAAGCCTTTGCCCAAAGTATCTTTCTGTATGATAAAGGCGTTGTTGAGTACTTTTAGGGAGTCAAGCTTTTCGGTCTTGTTATCAGATATCAGGTGAATGATGTCTCCTGTAAGCTGGCTCTCGCCATTCCAAACCACGGGACGTCGTATCATCTGCGTTAGCCCTTTTGCTTCATCCGAATGGATAGAGTCGCACTTGCCGCTCATGTCAATTTTATAGAAACGTGCATCATTAAAGCCCCTCATTACCCTGTTGCCTTCTTTTCCGGTCACGATCATTTTTTTGGCATGAGAGTATAAGGAGTCGGCTTCTACCAGCGTTACAGCCATAGCGTGCTGTGTCAGTATTATGGAGTCCTTTGCCCTGAAAACCTCCGCGAAATGCCCACTGCCAAAGAATTTATTAACGGTATCAGTGACCTTTACATTCCGTGTTGCCGTCGCATACTGCTTATTCTGGTCGTAATACATTTCATCGCCACGTATAAGCTGGGTATCATATCTTATGTAAGAATTCGTATACAGTTTGGCCTCCCGTTTCCGCGTATCGTAGTACCCTTTTTCGGTATAAATAAAATCTTCTTTACTGGTAATCGTACTTGGCCCGAAAACGTAAGAGTGGCCCGAGTTCGTGTAATAATCCAGATGGTTCGATTTCAGTACGTATTTAGGATTGGTAAGCGTTACAGCGGTACGAAACTCGTATTTCTTCTGCCCGATAACATAACGTCCCGACTTGCTTTTCAGTGTATTTTCCTTATTTACAATTGTGCCATACGTGTTGTAGTAGGCCTGCTGAATTGCACGGTCGAGGTTAATCGTATCGGTAGTAAGTGTCATCTCCGGAGAGCGCATCACAACGCTGCCCGTTGCATAGGCGAACTTTTTATTACCGTTGTATTCGGCATAGCGGCTGTCCATAAAAAGGGAGTCACCCTGATTCATCTTTACATTACCGAACAGCTTGGCATAGTTCTCATCCTGAAAGTAATAGGCCTTGTTGCAGGTAATGCGTACACCGTCGTGCAATATCTGTACGTTGCCCGTAAGTATCACCGCGCCCGGAACCTCATTCTGGTTCATGTCGCTAAAGTCGGTATGTTCTATAATGATCTTTTTGTTTTCCTGTGCTATTACAGCCTGGCTCGAGAGGGCAGTGCAGCACAACAGGAAGAAAAGAAGCTTTTTCAATGTCTTGATGATTTGGAGGCAAATTTACGCAAAATACATTACAATACCTGTGCCGCTTTATTAACATAAAACGCAGCACTGTTAATGAAATTGCATAAAAAAAGCGCTCTTTCAAGCGCTTTAGTATTATTTTATTATGGTCTGTTTCCTGTCAGGGCCTACCGATACTACTTTTATAGGCACTTCAACTTCTTTTTCAATGAATTCGATGTATTCTTTTAGTTCTTGTGGAAGCTCGTCATACGATGTCATTCCCGTAAGGTCGGCTGCCCATCCCTTTTTCTCCACATATACCGGGGTTACATTTTCAGGCTCTATGTTGTACGGCAGGTGATCGATCTCCTGTCCTTTATATTTGTAAGCGGTACATACTTTAAGGGTATCGAAACCGGATAGTACATCACCTTTCATCATGTAAAGCTGTGTAACACCGTTTACCTGTACGGCATACTTCAATGCTACAAGATCGAGCCATCCGCAACGCCTTGCACGCCCTGTAACCGAGCCGAATTCGTTGCCCACGCGTGCCATAGTAGCACCATCTTCATCAAAAAGTTCGGTAGGGAAGGGGCCGCTTCCTACGCGGGTTGTGTATGCCTTAAATATACCGAACACATCCTTTACCCTGTTTGGAGCAATGCCAAGGCCTGTACAGGCTCCGGCTGCCGTAGTGTTGGATGAAGTTACAAACGGGTAGGTGCCAAAATCGATGTCAAGAAGTGATCCCTGCGCGCCTTCTGCCAAAATGCTTTTTCCTTCTTTCATGGCCTTGTTAAGGTATTCCTCGCTGTCAATGAATGTAAGTTCCTTTAGCGCTTTTACGGCTTCAAAGAATTCTGTTTCCAGTTCTTCAAGGTCGTATTGCAGGTCTACATCATAAAAGGCGATCATCGCCTGGTGCTTGTCGGCCAAAGCGCGGTAACGCCCTTCAAAGTCTTCAAGTTCAATATCGCCTACACGAATACCGTTCCTGCCGGTCTTATCCATATAAGTCGGTCCGATACCTTTTAGCGTTGAGCCTATTTTTGCTTTTCCTTTTGATGCTTCCGAAGCCGCGTCCAACAGGCGGTGGGTAGGCAATATCAGGTGTGCTTTCCTCGAAATAAGCAGGCGGGATTTAATGTCGATGTTAAATTTCTCCAGCCCTTCCAGTTCTTTCTGGAACACTACGGGATCCATCACTACGCCATTACCAATAATGTTTATTGAATTTTTATGGAATATACCCGATGGTACTGTTCTCAATACGTGCTTGATGCCGTCAAACTCAAGAGTATGCCCTGCATTTGGCCCTCCCTGAAAACGGGCAATGATATCATATTTAGAAGTAAGTACGTCAACGATTTTTCCTTTTCCCTCGTCGCCCCACTGTAGTCCAAGCAGCAAATCTACTGTCATTCTTTTAGTTGTGTTTATGTTAGTTATGTGTTGTAGTCAGAAAAAAATAAAACCAACTTTTAGGGTTGGTTTACAGCCGGTGCTGTGTCTGCCGGTGTTTCGGCTACGGGCACTTTTCTGTGGCCGTAAAGGTATAAAGAATGGTTATGAATTTCAATACCGAAAATCTCCTCAATTGTTTTTTTGATGGATTGTATCCTCGGGTCGCAAAACTCGATCACCTCTCCCGTATCGGTCATAATGATGTGGTCGTGCTGCTTGTCGAAATACGATTTCTCGTAGTGGCTCTGGTTCTGCCCGAACTGGTGCCTGCGTACAAGGCCGCACTCCAGAAGCAGTTCTATCGTGTTGTACAGCGTTGCACGGCTTACACGGTAGTTCTTGTTCTTCATTTTAATATAGAGCGACTCAATATCAAAATGCTCCTGGCTGTCGTATATTTCCTGAAGGATGGCGTAGCGCTCAGGGGTTTTCCTGTGGCCCTTCTCTTCCAGGAATTTTGTGAAGACATTTTTTACAATGTCCTGATTTTTATTATTTTCCATGGGAATTCAATCAATATGGCAAAGATAGTCTAATTTTTGGTAAGTGAAAGTATTAAGCCGTGATTGTTATTGGCCGTTACCACCACACCATTTGGCATTTTCATCTTCTAATTATAAATCCGTGTCACTTTATCTATGCCATCGATCTTCTTGATGTTCTCGATAAGCTTTTTCAGAATGGTATTGTTTTGAACAACAACTGTAAGCTGCCCGTTGAAGATGCCCGCGTTGCCGCTTAGGGATATACTCTGGATGTTCACATTCATATTGCTGGATATCACCTTGGTAAGCTCATTGGTAAGCCCCAGGGAGTCCATGCCCGTAATTTTGAGCGTAGCCTTAAATTCCTCCTGCGAAGAGTCGATCCATTTTGCGGGGATAATACGGTAAGCATAGTTGCTCTGCAGCCTGATGGCGTTGGGGCAATCCCGCTTGTGTACTTTAATACCTTCATTAATTGTCACAAAACCAAACACATCGTCGCCCGGAATAGGGTTACAGCAGTTGGCAAGCTTATAATCCAGCTTATCCTCATTTTTGCCGAATACCAAAAGGTCGTAGTTGCGGCTTATCTCGTCCTTTTGAATCTGTTCTTGCGGCAGGTTTGGCGTGCGCTTTATCTTGCCTTTAAAGAAATTCATAAAGCTATTGCTCTTCAGCGAGGCAAAATCCTTTAGCTGCTGGTTTTCAATGGTACCAACGCCTACACGGTAAAAAAGGTCGAGGCTGGTTTTTAGCTTAAAGTAAGAAACAAGTTCGTTTACAGTGGCTTCATTCAGCGTAATCTTGAGGTGGCGCATCTTGCGGGTAAGAAGCTCCTTGCCGTCTTCCGCTATCTTTTTTGTGTCCTCGTTGAGTACGTTCTTTATTTTGTTTTTCGCCCTGGCTGTAGTTACATAATCCAGCCAATGCGAATTTGGTTTCTGGTTTTGCGAGGTAATCACCTCCACCTGGTCACCACTGTTCAGCACGTGGTTCAGCGGAACCAGCTTACCATTTACTCTCGTACCGCGTGTACGCACCCCAATTTCGGAGTGGATACTGAAGGCAAAATCCAGCGAAGTAGCACCTTTTGGCAAGGACTTAATCTCTCCTTTTGGTGTAAAGACATAGATCTCTTTGGCATAGAGGTTCAGCTTGAAATCTTCCACAAAATCCACCGCATTGGCAGACGAATTTTCCAGGGCTTCCTTCAGCAGATTCAGCCAGGTTTCCAGCCCGTGCTCTTCGGTAACGCCACCCTGCTTGTATTTATAGTGGGCCGCGTAGCCTTTTTCAGCCACTTCGTCCATCCTTTCGCTCCGCACCTGTATCTCTACCCAGCGGCCTTTAGGCCCCATGACAGTAATGTGCAATGCTTCGTATCCGGTAGATTTAGGTGATGATATCCAGTCCCTTAGCCTGCTTGGGCTGGGACGGTAATGGTCGGTTACAATAGAATAGATCTTCCAGGCAAGGAATTTCTCATCGTGCTGGCTCGATTTATAGATGATCCGAAGCGCGAACTTATCGTATACTTCATCAAAGCTTACCCCCTGGGCGAGCATTTTCCTCCGGATAGAATATATCGATTTTGGTCGCCCTTTTATGGTGTACTCAATATCTTCAGCATCCATCGAAGCTTTCAGAACATCCGAAATCGATTTGATGTAGGCATCCTGTTCTTCTTTTGTTTCCTTCATACGGCTTACAATGTCGTTGTAAACCGCGGGTTCGGTGTAGCGGAGGCCAAGGTCTTCCAGTTCCGATTTTATGTTATAAAGCCCGAGGCGATGTGCCAGCGGAGCGTAGATGTACAATGTTTCCGAGGCTATTTTAGCCTGCTTGTATTCCGCCATAGAGTCCATGGTCTGCATATTGTGCAGCCTGTCGGCGATCTTGATGAGGATAACGCGAACGTCATCATTCAGGGTAAGCAGCATTTTCCGGAAGTTTTCCGCCTGCATCGAGATTTCCTGATCGGTCTTTACCTGTGCGATCTTGGTAAGGCCTTCCACGATCTGCGCTACCTTCGGATTGAACATACGTTCAATGTCCTCTACGGTAATATCAGTATCTTCCACTACATCGTGCAGCAGGGCAGAAGCAATAGATGTTGCGCCCAACCCAATCTCGGAAGCCACAATTTTGGCCACGGCAATAGGGTGGAAGATATACGCTTCCCCCGATTTGCGGCGCTGGTCTTTGTGTGCGTCTACAGCCACGTCAAAAGCTTTGCGGATGAGCTTTTTATCATCTTCCGAAAGGGTTTGGTAACTTATGCGGAGCAGTTCCTTATACTCTTTGGCAATTGCCTTATTTTCCAGTTCTATGTCGATCTCTGTCATACGTGCTTATCAGTAGCCTTAAAGTTAATTAAAATATTTATGAACTGCAAAGGGCCTGATAGGATTTTTCTATCAAAGGATAAGGCGCTTTAGCGGCAATACTTTTCCAGTAATTCCGTATCCGTACCACAACGGGTTGCCCGCTTGTAGAAGACTCTTACCAATGGTGCAAAAATCCTGAAGAAAATGTTGGCAATATGCGTGTCGCCCCATTCATACAATATAGCGATGTGGTAAATATTTGTGGGTATTTGGTTTTTGGTAATGGTCTTACCATCATTCACAAGGCCAAACATTGCTTTCAGGAAATTTTCAAACCCGGGCTGGCCTTTACGCAGCATAACCCTGAAAACAATCTCTTCATCGGAATCATTAAAGAAACGGTGCGGCACGCCAATGGGCACCAGTTTATTTTCTCCAGGCGCCAGGTGCAGTACCTGTTTCTGATATTGCAGCCCGAGACTGCCTTTTACGGCAATAAACTCTTCGGTAAAACGAGTGTGATAGTGCAATGGGTTGCCGCCACCTGGTTTCAGGCTCACTTCAAGCAGCGAATAGGCACCGTTGGTATCGGCAGCGCTTTCGAGTATTTTGGTATACTCGCCATTTATGGGGTTATAGTATGTCTTTGGTTCCGGCATTAGTTGCAAAAGCTGCATTCTATTGCCTGTAGCTTTCCGTCATCAAAAAAGAACCGCCATTCGTATTCTTCATTAGGATCTTCCGGCAGCAGTGTTATCATGTCGAAAATCTCGCCGTCTCCGTATTCATGGTCTTCCATAAAAGCAGCTGCTTCAGGATAGGTTCTGGCAAAGCTTTTCAGCGATGTGGTACGGTCGAACCAGTCGCCATCGATTTGAAAATAGGTGTTGCGGTTCTGCCTGAAATCAACACTCCGAAAATTCATAATATTGTTATCCATTTCAAACCTTGCGCCTTTGTAGTATACGATCTTTACTCCCGATGCTTCTTCATAACCGCACACATCGTCCGAAGTTGCTACCGCAATACTGTCGGCTTTTTTAAAGCGCTTGTCAAAGTCCGGTTTCGATATAGTAAGTTTCAGTTTGCCATTGATGGATGCTTCGTCCCACGAAATGGTTTCAATTTTTTGGGCGAAAAGCGGAAAGGATAGCAGCAGGGCAAACAGGGTAAAGGCTTTCATTATGGTAGAGGGCTATTGGTAATAGTAGCGAAAGATAAGGATATTTTTAAAATCCTCTCTGCCTTTTCGCCTCAAAAATAAGGATGGCTGCCGCTACCGATACGTTCATCGAATCGATTTCACCCTGCATCGGTATAATAATGTTTTTGGTGGATGCGTCGCGCCATTCCTGAGACAGGCCTGTAGCTTCGGTACCAACAACCAGGGCAGTCGGCTGGTTATAATCCTGTGTATGGTAATACGTTGAATCCTGTAATGTAGCACAGTAAATGCTGATGTTCTTTTCCTTGAGAAAAGCGATAACATCTTCTGTGGTTCCCGTAGCAATGTTATTGGTAAAGAGGCATCCCACGCTGCTACGCACAACATTCGGGTTATACATATCGCTCTTAGGGTTGGCAATGATCACTGCATCGAGTCTCGCCGCATCTGCCGTGCGCAGCATTGCCCCAAGGTTTCCCGGCTTTTCCGGAGCTTCCGCTACCAGTACCAGCGGATTGTTTCCTAGTTGCAGGTCTGCCAGGCTAAGGCTTTTGGTCTTTGCCACGGCAATTATGCCTTCGGTCGTATCGCGATACGCAAGCTTTTGGTATACTTCACGGCTTATCTCAATACGGTCTGATTTTGTGCCTGAAAGCGATGCTACCTGTTTTTCAGTCAGCATTTCCGGGACAAAAAGAATGGTTTCAATATTGTAGCCGCCTTTACGTGCCAGCTCAATTTCCCGTTGGCCTTCAATAATAAACGTCCCGCTCTGCTTTCGGGCTTTGGCTTTTTCCTGTAATAATACAAGCTGTTTTATCAGGGGGTTCTGCGGACTGGTAATCTGTTTCAAGGCGTGATGATGAAGTTTATGCAAAGATAGGTTTTACTCTTTATAAAAAGCATCGTAGGCTTTCTGTAGTTCTTCATTCTCCCGCTCACGGATGCCTTCAAAACCTATAGTACCATTGTTGGCGAGCATTTGCTGTACCAATTTTGTAGTCGGGCTGTCCGGATGTTTTTGTATAAAACGGTCGAATTCCGCAACCATTTCAGGATAGAGTTTATTGTCTTCGTGTTCGTGGGTGGGAGTGTTGTCCTGCCCGAAAAGATAGCTGTAACGGTACATGTGATAATTGAACGAAGCATGGTCGTACAACTTGCTTTCGGGATATTGCATTATAAATCCTTCCCAGTTAATAACCCGTTGTGATAATTGCTGCCATGTGATGGCAATTCCCGCGTCGGCACTCCACAGGTCCGAATCATCAAACGACTGCAGGGCCAGGAAGCGCTTGTAGTCATTTGTAACATGATCTTTAAATATTTTGAGATAAAAATCATGCACGGGCCTTATTTCAGCCATTCCTTCACCTATACCCCAAAATTCCAGGCCTGCTTTCTCCAGAACATCTTTTTTATGCTGAATGGTATCATGCAGTTTTATAGGATCACCGTACCGGTCATAAAAATGGGTGTAATAATCGGCGAGCAGGTTACCTTCGGCATTGTTGAGTTTACCGATTATTTCATTATTCTGTTTTTCATACTCATCATAAATCCTGTTGGCTTCTTCCGGTTTCAGGGACGATAATTTTGCTACCGTGCTTTTTCTGAGTTTTGAAAAATCGGCTGCAAGCTGTTCGAGTTTTGAAGTTTCAGCATTATCCGGGATAGCTGCAGCTACAGCAGTGGTATCAGTGTGAACACTGGCTGCTTTTTCCTGCTGTGTTTCCTTTTTGCAGGAAACTAAAAAGATAACGCTTAACAGTACTGCAAAATATTTCATTGGCATGGATTTATAAAATACCCCTCGCTTTTATCTCAAGATATTTATTGATGCTTTCCAGTGTAAGGTCCTCCGGCTTGGTAAGTAACGAATAGATGCCATATTTGCGCAGCTCGTTAACAATAAGCCTTTTCTCAAAAGCGAATTTCTCCGCGATCACCTGGTCGTATATCTCCTGTATGTTGCCGGCTTTTTTATCTATCAGATGTTCCAGTTCCACATTCTCAAAAAATACAACCACAAGAAGGTGGCTCTTAGCAATACCTTTTAGGTACGGGAGCTGACGCTTCAGTCCGTCAAGTGTCTCAAAATTGGTATACAGCATCACCAGGCTGCGTTGGGTGATATTTTTCTTGATGTCGGCATACAACCTCCCATAGTCGCTTTCAAAAAAGTCGGTCTTGATATTGTACAGGTTCTCCAGTACCCGCTGCATTTGTGAAGAGCGTTTCTCGGCAGCAACACGGTTCTCCACTTTTTTCGAAAAGGTAAACATACCTGCCTTGTCCCCTTTTTTAAGGATGATGTTGCTCAGCACCAATGTAGAATTAATGGCATAATCCAGCAGGCTCAGTCCGTTGAAAGGCATTTTCATTACGCGGCCTTTGTCGATCGCCATATAAACGTTCTGCGACTTTTCGTCCTGGAACTGGTTTACCATCAACTGGTTTTTCTTAGCCGTAGCATTCCAGTTTATGGTGCGGATATCATCACCTGCCACATATTCTTTTATCTGCTCAAATTCCATGGTATGGCCAATTCGGCGTATTTTCTTAAGCCCATACTGGAACAGCCTGTTCGAAAACGCCATCAGGTCGTATTTCCGAAGCTGTATGTACGACGGGTACGTAGGGACCATCTGGCCTTTATCAAATATAAAACGCCTCGATACCAGGCGTATCGGGCTGGATACATATACATTCAGGCTCCCAAAGTGGTACTCGCCACGCTCCACAGGGCGGAGTGAATATTCAAAACTGTCGGTGCCGCCGCTTTTTAAGGTACGGTACACTTCGAAATCACGTATCTGGAACTGTTCGGGAATCTCGTCGATAACCTTCACCTTTACCGCGAATCCGTAGCCACTTTCCAGCTTTACCAATACGGGATTTTCATCACCGTTAGAAAGCTTTTCAGTCGTGTTCCTTGAAGCTTCAAAGCGCTGGTTGCTTGCAAAGAGCAGAAGAAAGTCTATCAGCGTTAGGCCCAGCCAGGCATACACGAGCAGCCATGTAGCATTATATAATGCCGGAAAAAAATAGGCAAATACAAAGCACGCCATGATGCCCATGAGCACATAGAAAAATAAATTATTGAGGTATAGTCTTTTAAACCACTTCATTAACGCGGTATTTCAACAGTGTCTAATATCTGCCTGATGATCTGCTCACCGGTTAGGCCTTCCATTTCACGCTCCGGCGAAACCATTACCCTGTGCTGCAGCACCGGTATAGCCGATTCTTTAATATCATCCGGTGTAACAAAATCCCTGCCCCTCAATGCCGCGTAACCCTTGGCGGCATTCAGTATAGCGATTGAAGCCCTTGGCGAAGCCCCAAGGTAAAGGAATGCATTTTCGCGCGTGTTTGCAACGATCTTGGCAATATATTCTATCAGTTGCGGCTCTATCACAATGTGTTTCACGATGCCCTGGTATTTCAGGATATCTGCCTGCGACAATACCTGCGCAATTTTTTCAAGCTTGTTACGATCCTGCAACGCGTTCTCCCTTTGCAGGATAGCGATCTCCTCATCCAGTTTCGGGTAGTCGATCGTTATTTTGAAAAGGAAGCGGTCCAGCTGCGCTTCCGGCAGGCGGTAGGTACCTTCCTGCTCGATAGGGTTTTGGGTAGCAATTACCAAAAATGGCGCTTCCATAGTATGGGTGGTACCTTCTATGGTAATCTGGCGCTCTTCCATTACCTCAAACAGGGCGGCCTGTGTTTTTGCCGGGGCACGGTTAATCTCGTCGATCAGGACGAAATTAGAGAATATCGGCCCTTTCCTGAAATTGAATTTTGAGGTTGCCAGGTCAAATACCGATGTACCCAGAATGTCTGAAGGCATAAGGTCGGGCGTAAACTGTATCCTGCTGAAATCGAGAGACAGCGTACGGGAAAGGAGCTTTGCCGTAATGGTTTTGGCGACGCCCGGCACACCTTCCAGGAGTACGTGCCCGTTGGACAGTATCGATACCAGCAACTGGTCGATCATTTTGTGCTGGCCCACAATAACCGAGCTTATTTCCGCCTTTACCGCATCGATGCTGTTTTGCAGCGCGGTGAGGTCGAGCCTCGACTTGAAATTGATGTCTTCGCTTTCCATTACAGCGGGTGCGGGTGTGTTTTCCGGGGTTTCCGGTGTATTTTCCACGTTATGGTTCTCAGGATTGATGTTGTCGAATTCTTCTGTCATAACCTTAATTTTTCAATTGCTTTATTGATCTCTATTACGTCAGCTTCTGTGCTTTCAAATTGGTGCCTGTGCTTTTTTATCAGCTTTACGGCATATTCTATATCTTCTACAGGGCGCCCCGATTTGTGGGCAAGCCTGTCTACAAACGCATCGTCGAGCGAGTAGGTGTCTATCATATATTCATTCCTTATATACTCAAGGAAATAAATGATCTTTTTTTCTATGATAGTATGGTGGTTGCCTTCCTGATAGTAAAGGTTACCGATGGTCTTGGCAAAATCTACGGTGGTATTCCGTACAGGCGGAATCTCATTTACAATACGCTGTTTCCGTTTCGCATTGAAAATTACAAACACCAAAAATCCGAGAAGCCCCATCCACATTGCCCATTTCAGGCCTTTATTATCAAGGATATAACGCAGCGGGTTATCGGATAGTTCATTATTGCGCCCGCCTCCGGTAAACCAGTATACATTATCTATCGGGATGTACGAAAGCACATTGGCCGTGTAGCGGTAATGGTTGCCCTTCAGCAGGTAGAAATTACTAAAAGCGGCAGGCTG
>Ga0308157_10001428_pt1 | contig 49591 bp, 47 predicted proteins | sample PhyBR1_FD_201035 | JGI IMG/M metagenome (GOLD analysis project Ga0308157, IMG submission 201035) | Phyllosphere microbial communities from UC Gill Tract Community Farm, Albany, California, United States - DLSLB.R1 | ecosystem: Host-associated > Plants > Phyllosphere > Unclassified | place: USA...
TTGCTGCCCTGCTATATTTACTATTGCGTACATTGTTTAAATATTAGTTTTTTAATTTTTATTTAACGAGGTGCAAATATAGAACAATTTCAATTAACACACAAATAGATATCGAAAATATTTTTCGTTAAAACACTCCCCGGTCGTTACCTCTGCTTCCGCATTCATTTTACTTACTTCAACTAAAGTTTTTTGAAAGGCAAATATAAGCATTTTAGCTCCCCTTTTACCGGCGGTCACTTTGTTTATGAACCTGATCTTATAGCTACGAAAGGAAATGGAAGTCCTCCACTTTTCCAGCTATACTTTTAATGTAAATCAGGATTACAAAACGCCACCGCTTCGCTCCTTTTCCAAATCATACAACGGCCATCTGTTAAAAAATGTTAAACGCCAATCTTATTACGAAAATTTCGTAGTTTTACGAAAATTAAATAGATAGCTAAATCCCAATACTATGAAACGAATATTAACTACCTGTTTGGCTACGGCCATTTTACTTTCTGCCAAAGCCCAGAATACTGATAAAGCGCTGGCCAGAGTGCGCTATACTTTTACTCACGTGAGAGATACTACTCAAAGAGACAAACCTAAAGTGGAAAATATGCTACTGGTAACCGGTAAAAATGCTTCGGTTTACACGAGCTATGACAAACTAAATCAGGCACTGAACATGCAAAAGCAAATACAGGAACAGATTAAAAACCAAACCGGTAACGGCAACATGAAAATTGAGGTAAAAAGCGAAATGAAAACCCAGCCTACCCAGGAAGATTATTTCTTTTTTGCCAATGAGCATAAAATGATTACCAAAGAACGCCTGTTTAACAATTACCTGGTTGAAGAGCCTGCAGCAGCTATAGACTGGAAAATATTAAAAGATACCATGAGCTTTTCGGGAGTTGCATGTCAGAAAGCAACTGCACGATTTAAAGGCCGCAACTGGATTGCCTGGTTCGCTACTGAAATTCCATTTCAAAGCGGTCCGTGGAAGTTAAATGGTTTGCCCGGCTTAATTATAGAAGCTTACGACGATAAAAAGGAAGTGAAATTTGAATTCGCAGGGCTTGAAAATGTAAAAGATACAAATGACGCAGCGAACTCGGATGGCGACGTTAAAATTGCAGCCCCTAGCGGCGGCGTGGGTTCGGTAAAAATCGTCGGTATAGATGTCAGCACAAGCTATCTGGGGTCTGAAATTAAGCTACCAACCGATGCGATAAAAACGACCCGGAAAGAGCTTGATAAACTTAAAGCTGCCCGTGATAAGGACCCACAAGGCTTTATGCAGGCGCAAATGGCTGCAAGTGGTATGCAAGGTTCATTCAGAACCAATCAGGCGCCACGCCCTGCGGGTGCAACTACAGTTAAAGCGGAAGTTAACAATCCGATAGAAATTGAAGATAAAAAATGAAAAAGCTCATTTTAAACTGCTGGCTCCTGCTGGCAGCTTTTTCTGTTTTTGCCCAAAAGCCGCTTAAGGGCCTGGTAAAAGATGCCAGCGGTAAAGGGGTCGAATCAGTTAACATAACGTTAAAGGATGCCGAAGGCAACATTATCAATTTTACCCGTACAAACAAAAACGGTGTTTTTAACCTAGAACTCAAAAATGACCAGATTGCAGGGTATAAAATTGAAGCTTCGAGTATAGGCTTTAAAAAGCTGGTTACATCGGTAACCGATGCTGCCAAAAGTTATGATCTGACTTTACAGCCCAGTGAAACTACGCTGGAGACGGTCACCGTTAAAAACCGGCCATCGCTAACAGCCAACGGCGATACTTTAAATTACCGCACAGCTGATTTTGCCGATAAGCAGGACAGAAGCATTGGAGATGTGCTGAAAAAAATGCCAGGTGTAGAAGTTGCCGAAGATGGTAAGATCAGCTACAATGGAAAATCAATTTCTAACCTTTACGTGGATGGCGATAATTTGTTAGACGATAAATACAATATTGGCACTAAAAGCATCCCTCATGGGGCAGTTGATAAGGTACAGGTAATCCAAAATGACCAACCTGTCAAAATGATGCGTAAAAATAACATGAGCGATGATGTCGCCCTGAACCTGGTCATTAAAGATGAAGCCAAACTTAAAGTAATGGGCGATGCTACAATAGGTGCAGGTACGCCAGACCGCTTCGACGAAAATCTGACGGCCATGCTGTTTAACAAAAAACTAAAATTTATTAACAATATTAAAGGCAACAACATTGGCAGCGATCCGGGTGGTGACCTTATTGCACACAATTTTTCAGATTATTTAAAGAAGCTGGATAACGATAAACCCAACGGACTGCTTTCAACAGGTGCCGCCGGAGTGCCTTCCCTACCGCAAAGCAGATATCTTTTTAACAAAGCCGGATTAATTAACCTGAACAATTTATATAAGTTCAATCCCGATCTGCAGCTGAGGGCTAATATTTCCTATTTGTACGACCAGCGACATCAGGAATACAATAAATTTTCAGAGACTTATCTTCCCGGCCAAACCATCCGCTACGCTGAAACACAGCGCAATGCCATTAATCCGCAAAAGCTGAGGGCACAGTTTAACCTAAATGGCAATGCGGAACAATACTACCTGAACAATAACCTGGTACTGGAATATGCTCCTTTTAAAACCACTTCGGGTTTTGTAATTAACAATGTAATTGCCAACCAGGTGCTTAAACAGGAAACCTTCGATTTATCGAACGAATTTAATTACCGGAAAAAACTAAAATCGGAGGATGTAATTAACCTCTACTCGTACTTAAACCGCACTACACAACCAGAAACCTTAAATATTACACCTGGTTTGAATGCAGATGTTTTGAATAACGGGAACAGCTACCTGGGTTTAACGCAATACATTAAACTACCAACCTGGTACACCAACAATTATGTATCATTCGCCTTTGTGAAAAACAATTTCGTACAAACCTATAAAGCAGGGTTCAATGTACAGCAACAACAGCTTAACTCGGAACTCTACCGTATACAGAACAACCAGCAAACAGAGCCGGTTAATGGCAGTACGGTGAATGATCTCGACTGGCTTAAAACCAAACTTTATACCGAAGCCACCTACGAGTACACCAACGATAAACTAAAGGCTGGTTTAAGCTTACCCTTAAGCTACAACCATATCAAATACAGTGATGCGCTTAATCAGTTGGATAACAGCCTGAATAAACTATTTATAAACCCTGCATTCAATATCAAATACCAAACCAGCACCGAAAATTATGTTACGGCGAATTACAATTTCAGAAATGACCTGGGGGGCATTAACGATGTTTACCGGGGCACCATTTTAAAAAATTATCGCTCGCTGTTTTCGAATGATGCTCCAATAGCTGAATCGAAAACGCATAATGTTGGAGCCGGTTTTAATTTTAGAAAAGCCATGCAAATGCTGTTTGCCAACTTAACAGCCAGTTACAGCGACACTGAGCTGAGCACCATTTCGGCCTACAGCCTAAGCAACAATATTCAGCAGAAAATTGTATTGCCGCTTAATAACCATATTCGCAGCCTTTCTTTAGCCGCAAATGCAAGCAAATATCTGTTTAGTTTAAAAAGTACAGTGAATGCCGGAGTGAGCTTTACGCAAAACAGGTACAGTCAGTTGCAGAACGATGCACTTTTACCATTTAACACACAAACAGTGGCTTACAAAGTGGGTATTGAAGCCAAGCTTACCAACTTCATTAACTGGTCGTATGGAGCGAATTTTGCCATTACCGACAATAAAGCCATGATAGCTGGTGGGATAAAAACGAATTTCAAGCAACTGAGGCAACAGTCTGCTTTAGCCATTACCACGGTTAGAAATCTGTATTTAAATTTATCTGCCGAGCACCTTTTAACCCGGCAATCTTCGCAGCCTGATCTGAAGTACCTTTTTGCCGATGCGAACATGCGGTATAAATGGCTGAAAATGAAAACTGATATTGAATTCGGGATAACCAACCTCACGAATATTAAAAGCCTTGATGCGATTTACCTCTCGGCCAACTCATTAACTACAGGCACTTATTACATCCCCGGACGGGTGGCTATGCTGAAGGCTACATTTAATTTCTAAGTATTTTCATCAGCGGGAAATGATGTATAAAATTATTTCCCGCTGTTTTAAGAAATTAGCATAGATAAGAATCCAATCTTGCTGCTTTGCCAGAAAAAAAATAACGACTATGGTTTGGTATTAATTTGTATAAACTGTCTGTTTTGATCCAGTTTCAGGTCCATAATCATATTCGGATTCAGTTTATCAAGTTCTGCTTTACTTACTTTTTTTCCATTTAGATAATAACTGGTACTGGTAACAGATGATTCATTTGCCACAGGTTTATCTTTTGAAGTCTCGTTTTCTTTCGTATTGATGGTTGATTTCATGATAAAAACAGCCGTTACTTTTTTGCCTTTGCTATCAGCTACATTTCCAAAGTTCATATTGGCCTGATCAGCAAGCATAATCTGCTCAACCTTTTCATTAGTTGGAACCGAATCAGTAAAGGTAAAATGTTTCACAAAAGTTCTTTTGTTCAGGCTTCCATCTGTTTTAAAATCAAATTTAACGTTGCCAACCATTTTTTTAAGCACTTCAGCCACCTGGTGCTGTACGGTATCGCCTACCTGATTGTTCTGCCTAAAAACAAAGGTGAATTTGGTAGCTGTATCTGTTTTATGTACGATCGGTGATGCGGCCCTTCTCTTCTTGTTGATTTTCAATTTTATTTTGGCTTCCACAACAGTCTCAACCGCTTTGTGCGGTATAACATTAACAACCATTTTGGCTAAAGGGGCGAAACTTTTCTGAACTGCTTTTTTATCAATAGTAAAAGCCAGGGTAATGCACAACAAAACAGGCAGTGCAAGCAGGTAACGTGTTAAATTCACCTTCGATGAACGTTTGGCATTCATCATTTTTATCCGTTTTTTCAGATCAGACAAACTGAAATTGTTAACAATAGCAACCGAGGATTGTAAAGTACCTACATCAAGTAAACTATACTGATATGCCTTTTTATCAATTCCTTTCCTTAAAATGCGCGCATCGGTAATAAACTCAATATTTTCACGTACGGCTTTTTTCATCAGCCACACACCAGGGTTAAACCAATAAAAAACCACACAGATTTCGGCCAGAATAATATCGAGTGTATGCCATTGTTCTACATGCACTTTCTCATGTGCCAGGATATTAGGCAAATCTTCCTGTTTGTGCAACCCCGGATTAATGTAAATGGTTTGCCAGAAACTAAAAGGGCTTACCTCATCGGCTAAAATTCTTACGGGATACTGATTGAGTTTATCTGGCGAGGAATTTTGATGCATGCGGTACAAGGAAATAAACTGCACCAGTAAACGCAGCCCCATCAGTACCACGCCAGCATAAAAAAGCAGGGTAAGTATCTGCCACAATACCGGTACTGCATCTTGTTTTACCAGCTGGCTTACCTGCTGGTTCAGTTCGGGAACAAACGCAGGTACAGACTTGTGAGCAGCTAAAAAACCGGTAAGGTTGATAAAAGGATAAGCAGAAGAAAAGATAATTCCAAATACCAGAAAAGCCCGGTTAAGCGAATAAAAGGTAAGCCTGCGCAACACCAGGTAGTAGGTAGCCGAAAACAAAATCAGCACCAGATTAATTTTCAATAAAATGAGAAAGAAATGTGGCATAGCCTTTACTTTTCAGGGTTCTCTATTAAATTAATAATCTCTTTAAGTTCCTCGGCACTGATCTTTTTATCCTTTGCGAAAAAAGCAACAAGCTCTTTATAAGAACTTTGAAAATAATTATTAACAAAACCACTCATAAAACGCTTTTTATATTCTACTTCTTTAACCTTTGCACTGTAGCGGTTGGCATTAGCAAAACGCTCGCTTACCAGATATCCTTTACGCTCCAGGTTTTTAATGGTTGATGCCAGAGTGGTATATGGTGGTTTAGGCTCTGGCAATACATCCATAAAATCTTTGATAAAGCCTTTTCCAACCTGCCAAACAGCCAGCATCGCTTCTTCTTCCTGCAATGTTAATTTTTCCATACTTACGAATATATCGTAAATATACGAAAACATCCTAAACAAAAAAAGACCTTAATCTGCTTAGATTAAGGTCTTTTCGTCTGATATTAAATCAATAAATTTATTTTGCACTTCTTTTTTCGGCCTGCAGCAAGGTTTGATCTATCACTTTACGCATCTGCACGGCAGCATCCAATAATTTAGGGTTACCATCAAAATCGCCATATATGAGCACATGCTTTGTTTTTTCTTTATACTTAAACAAAATATCATAACGCGGCACGGCCATCGACTTTTCGCTTTTTTTACCTATGGTGTCGGGAAAATTCCAGAGACCGATTTCATTAGCCTTACCGTGCATATAAAGAATATCATCACTCTTTAGAAAGATTTTCTTTGTAATTACCGAATCAGCACCATTAACATACTGATATTCGCCGGTGGCCGAATTGTAATGATTTTCTAAGGTATCTTTAATGCCCCATTTATACTCTAACGATACAAAATCCTTTTTCCGGAAAGGTGCATTTTGAATAATCGGTTTATAATAGATATAACAATAAATGATCATCGGTACGATAATCGTAATGGCTAAGAATATTTTTTTTCCTCTGCTTGACACTTTATATTAATTATTGAATGAACGAATTACTGAATTATTTAGTGAAAGAATAACCGTTTTTTGAATGATTGCATGTTTTTGACTCCAAACTCCCGGTTTAAGCATCCTGAACATCTTTAAGCTCCCCTTCCCATTTACTTACCACTGCAGTTGCAATACTGTTACCCACCACGTTAGTTGCCGAGCGGCCCATATCCAGTAACGGATCAATACCAATTAATAATGCCAAACCTGCTTCAGGGATATTAAAACTGGCAATGGTTCCCGCTATAACCACCAGCGATGCTCGTGGTACACCTGCAATACCTTTACTGGTTAGCATTAAGATCAATAACATCGAAATTTGTTGTTCAAAACCTAAATGAATGCCATAAGCCTGCGCAATAAACAGTGATGCAAAAGTCATGTACATCATCGATCCGTCCAGATTAAAGGAGTAGCCCAATGGCAGTACAAAGCTTACAATTTTATCTTTACAGCCAAAACGCTCCAACAACAACATGGTTTTAGGATAAGCCGCTTCGCTGCTGGCTGTACTAAAAGCCAATACAGCCGGCTCTTTCATATCGTTTACTAAACGGAAAATACGTTTTTTCAGTACCAGGAAACCCAGGAAGATTAATAACCCCCAAAGAATGGCCAGGCCAAAGTAAAACTCGCCAATAAAAATGGCATAGGTATTTAACACACTTAAGCCTTGTTTGGCAATAATGGCCGTCATTGCGCCAAAAACAGCAAGCGGTGCAAAGTTCATCACGTAGCCTGTCATTTTTAGGATTACGTGAGCAATGGCATCAAAAGCTTTGATTACAATCTGCCCCATATCGCCAATGGCTGCTGTAGCTACTCCAAAAAACAGCGAGAAGACCACAATTTGTAAAATCTCGTTGGTAGCCATCGATTCGGCGATGCTTTTTGGAAATACATGCGCAATAAAATCTTTAACACTCATTGCAGCCTTTTGTATTCCGGTATCAACCAGGTGATCGGGTAGCGATAATTTCATGTGCTTTCCCGGCTCAAACAAATTCACCAGAATCATTCCTAAAACAAGCGACATTAGCGACATCGTTAAAAACCAGCCAAGTGTTTTGCCTCCAATACGGCCTACAGCTTTAATATCACCTACTTTAGCTACCCCAACAACAAGAGTGGTAAATACCAGTGGTGCAACAATCATTTTAATCAGGCGCAGAAAAATATCGCTTAACAGGGTAAAAAACTCCAGTTTTTTCTCTCTTATTCCCTCGTTTTCTTTTTTGATTTTGGCGGCAGCTTTTTTATCTGCTTTAAGCTGGGTATAAACCGCGCTGGTGGTATCGGTTGTTTTTGCAATGTTTACCTCTATACTTTTCACCTTTGCATCGGCATTCAGGATATTCTGGTTGTAAACATTGATGGAGTTTACGTTTAAAATATAGCCCAGTGCAATACCTGCAATCAGCGCTATAAAAATAAAAAGCGTGAGTTTGTTTTTCTTCATGAATAAAAAAGTTTGTGGCACTCTTAATTCGGTAAAACTACGATATTTACCGCTTGTAACAAATTTTGATATCGGGAGGCATTAAAAAATATATTATTTTCGTGTTCTCGTGTAACAAAAAAAGTGCACCAACATCTAAAACGCAACTATAATCCCCTAAATGGAACAAAAAGACAAGTTATTTAAGCAGATCTTCGATTCGAATTCCAAAAAAATATTCCATTTATGTTATGGTTATACAGGCGATAGTGACGCTGCAAATGATCTTTTACAAGAAACATTTTTAAAGGTCTGGCAAAATCTGGATAAGTTCCGCAACAAATCTTTGATTTCTACGTGGATTTACCGCATCGCAGTAAACACCTGTTTAACTTACCTGAGATCGGAAAAGAGGCAGGCTAAAGACGAATTAACGGATAACATTATTGAAAATAAAGTAGAAGAATTTTCGGAGAAAAACGAACAGGTTGCCCTGCTTTATAAATGTATTTCTAAACTTGAAGAGAATGACCGTTTAATTATTACCATGGTACTTGATGAGCTTCCATACCACGAAATTGCCGATATCTCGGGCATAAGCGAAGGCAATTTAAGGGTAAAAATTCATCGTATTAAACAAAAATTAACAGAATTATATAGCCAGTATGCAAGCGTTTGATCAAATACAGGAATTGTGGCAAAAGCACGAGGTTGAAGTTAAGGTTTCTGCCGATGAAATGCTGCAACAAGCTAAAAAAGAGGTAAATGGATTGAAGCTGAAATCGGCCTTAAATATTGGGGGGATGCTGCTGTCTTTTATTGCCATTGCCGCTTTATGGATATTTTTCCATTTCGAATCCTGGACCACCCACGTAGGTATTAGCATTACCATTATTGCCATTGGTGTTTATACCTTGATCCTTTACCGCGATTACCGTTTAATTGCGAAAAATGATTTTACGGCACATCCAAATGAGTTTTTAAACACCTTAAAAACCTATCAGTTAAACCGTTATAAATTATACCACTCGCTTTACTGGTTTTATGTTATTGCGCTTTCTTTGGGTTTAATATTTTATTTTGTAGAAATACTGGCGCACTTTAACACCGCTCAAAAAGTAATTGCCATAGGGTTAACTGCATTATGGATGATTTTCTGCTCAACCATTTTACGCAAAGCTGTAATGAAAAGGGAAAAAGAGAGAATTGCTTTGCTGATCGAAAAATTCGAGCGTATCAGCGGACAGATTTCTACTCCTGAATAATTTTAGGCACGATTTTTTCGTTGTAAAATTCGACACAAAAAACCTGATGATTTGACCGGCCCATAAGGCAGCAGATAATCATGGTACTTACTGTTGAAAAAATTACGACATTGAAAAAACTGATTATACCAATATTATTGCTCCTGGGTCTTCCCTTTTCTTTTGCTTTTAAGCAAGATTTTACCCAACCTGTACAACTTAACTGGGAAACTTATTTTAAAGGGAAAGCTGATGAGCGTTCGCCTTTTTTTGCTTTAACAGCCATGACCTGGGAGTATAGCTACAGCAGCACAGTTTACCGCAATCGCGTAGTCATTAAACTCAAAAACGAGGTCCGCATTGATAAAAACCGTTCATGGGTAAAATGGGATAAAATAAAAGATCCGGAAATCAGGGCCAGCTTATTGCATCACGAGCAGGGACATGTAAATATCCAATACATTTTGCTTTCAGAAGCTGAAAGAGTACTAAAAAACCGTAATTATTCGGTTAGTAATTATAAAGCACAGATAGCTGAACTGGCTAATCAGATCAGCGACTATTTCGATACCATGCAACGCAATTATGATGAAGAAACCGAACATGGCAGCAACCACAAAATGCAGGCCCGCTGGGATCAGATTATCGAGGATAAAATGGAGGAGTCGAGAACTGCAACACTGGCCCTACAAAAGTAATTTAGGAATAAATATAATGGCCCCAACGGCTACCGCTAAAAATGCAGCTACCAAAACCGCAGCAGCTGCGAGATCTTTCACCATTTTAATTTTAGGATGAATGGCTGGCGAAACTACATCTGCGAGTTTTTCAATTGCTGAATTTAAAATTTCGGATACAATAACAGCAGATATAACACCTAAAATAGCAATCCACTCTAATGAGGAAAGTTTAAGATAAAAAGAAAGACCTATGGCAATAATCGCCGCAAAAAGATGAACCCTTCCATTATGATCGTAGCTAAAAAACTGTTTTAAGCCATGAAAAGCATACTTAAAACTTTTAATGCGATCAATAATTGAAAACTTTTGAGGTTCTTTATCCATTTTACAGGTACTTTAACAGCTTTAAAGGTAAGCAAGAAGTTCAGTATTTAATATCTAAAACCGATCGTCATCGATCCGATAGCTATCGGAATAACGCGGAATGGAGAAATCTGTTAAAGCAACTCTTCATAAATTTCTCGATCATGATCGACGTAACGGCTTCAACATTGCTTACTTTAGCTTTTATCTTTAACCTCCTCTTGCTTTACCTCACTGGTAGAAAAACTATTACCGCTTAACCTGTATTGATACGTTTTGGTAACCGTTTTAGTGCTATCAGCAATATCTTTTACCGGAAATGAGCGAAAAAGATCACCATTTTTAATGAAAAACTTATCGCTACCCACATAACCTTTTTTTTGGTTTGCGTTTAAAGAAGGAAAACTGATTTTATTAAAATCGCCACCTGCATATTCAAAAACATTCAGGTCTGATACATTTTTTTTGTTCAACAACTGTATGTATAACTCGGGGTTTCCATCATTATCCAAATCCATGTTCCAGGCATCGGTAATGATACCTTTACGATCAACAGCCGCCGAACGGTAATGACTACGGACAGAATCAGACATTAAAATCTGGTAACCACCGATAGAATCAACCCCTTTGCCCCAGCTTATGATTTCGAAGTTTAATCCGGGTTTTACTTCAATATCTTTATAAAAAGGGAAAGGATTTTTAGTGACTTCCGCCGGGGCTACGGCAACCGCTTTCGGCTTTTCTTCGGTGCATGCCAAACAAAACAGCATCCCTGTTATGCACAAGAGATGCTGTAATGTATATTTCTGTAGTTTCATTTAATTTGGGACATTTTTGGTTGTCCCAAATTAAGGATTTTAGCCAATCAAAGCAATTATTATTTATTTCTTGGCGTCAGCTTTAACTTCAGGCGCACCATTATTTAAAACCGTTTCAGTAGTTACACTTCTTCTACCACTTGGGGCAACAACAATCGTTTTCAAAACTCTTTTTTCTCCTTGCGGAACGGTAATTTTTACGGGACCAGTATATAAGAATGCATTTTCAGAAGGGCGAGATAAATCAATTGAATAATAGATTTTACCACCTTTAACCGGTACTTTTAAATCAATAGTAAATTCGCCACCCGTTAATGTTTTATCGCTTAGACCAATTGGAGTTGGCACCCAATAGTTAACGTTCATTTTATCTAAACGGGCCAAATGTACAGGTAAGCGCTCTTCGCTAAAATTTTTCAAGTCTTTACGTTCAACAGGCGACCAGGCAATTTCTGATAAAGCCAATATGCGTGGATAAGCATGATTTTCCGCTTTTTCAGGTGTTTTAATATACTCAGTCCACATATTTGCCTGTACTCCTTTAATGTATTTTCGCTGATCGGCAGTTAATATTTTCGGAATTGGATCGTAAGCATATATTTTCTGATATGGTGCGAAACCACCAATAGTAACCGGTTCGTCAGGGGAATTAGATTGTTTGTGATCGATATATAAGCCCATTGAACCCGGAGTCATAATTACATCGTGATTTTGTTGTGCAGCTGCAATACCGCCATCTTCGCCTCTCCAGCTCATCACTGTAGCGTTTGGCGCTAAACCACCTTCTAAAATCTCATCCCATCCAATAATAGAACGGCCTTTGCCGTTTACATGTTTTTCTATGGTCTGGATGAAATAACTTTGCAACTCGTGCTCATCCTTTAAACCTTTTTCTTTCATTAAAGCCTGGCAAAACGGCGATTCTTTCCAATAAGTTTTTGGAGCTTCGTCGCCACCGATATGAATATATTTTGAAGGAAAAATAGCTATCACCTCATCCAGTATATCATTCAGAAAAGTAAAGGTGTTTTGTGACGGAACAAAAATATCATCAAAAACGCCCCAGGTTTGTTGCACCTGTTTACCTTTTCGGCTACCGGCCCATGGTGTTTTATCGCTGATAAAAGTATCGCGATCAGGAAAACAGCTTAATTCCGGGTATGAAGCAATTGCAGCAGAAGCATGACCAGGTAATTCTATTTCAGGAATTACGGTAATATACTTTGCAGCAGCATACTTAACAATTTCTTTAGCTTCTTCCTGGGTGTAAAAGCCCTTAACTGGTGTAAGGTAATTTCCGTTACCCGGATAATGACCGATAACAGTACCGTTGCGTGACGATCCGATCTCAGTTAGTTTAGGGTATTTTTTAATTTCCAGTCTCCAGCCCTGATCGTCAGTTAAATGCCAATGGAAGGTATTGATTTTGTAGTAAGCCAACTGATCAATATACTTTTTAATAAAAGAAATCGGAAAAAAATGACGGCCTACATCCAACATCGCTCCGCGGTAAGTAAAACGTGGGTAATCTTTAATTGATACCACGGGTAAAGTAATTTTGTCGCCAGTTTTTTCCGGCATCATTTGCATCAGCGATTCAACAGCATAAAATAAACCAGCTCCTTTACCAACCAATGTGATTTGTTTAGCTGAAATATTAATATTGTAACCTTCATTAGGTAACTTATCGGCACCAGCTGAAGTTAATACAATTGCTTTTTGGCCTGCGGAAGCAACTTTCACTTCTCTCAACGCAAAGCCTCCCCTGCTCACGATAAATGCGTTTAAAAGATCGCCCATCTTTTCGCCATCGGCATCGTTATGTACCAATACAGCTGTTTTGTCTAAAATAAAGGTTCCTGCATTTTTGGTAATGGATACCGGGGCCGGGATAATACCCAGATTGGCATCGCTCTGGGCAAACGCACTTGTGCCCATTAAGACTCCAATAAAAACCGATAATGTTTTGTTCATTTGTGTTTTAGTTTAAGGTTAAATTTTTGTTTTAGCATGACCAAGATAAAGATTGTAGCAAGATTCTTAGTCCCACATTCTTGTTACAATCCAGATCAAACGTTTGATTTTACTGCACTGGGCATATAAATTTTAAGTAGCAAAAGCTCTGCTATGTTTGCTTACAAAACGAAAAGTCATAAAAAAAGAGAAACCATTACTGATTTCTCTTTAAAATATGATTTAAGCTGCTTAAGCTTCTACCGGATGCTCTTTAGCAGCCAGATACCTTTCGGCATCGAGTGCAGCCATACAGCCAGAGCCCGCAGCAGTTACCGCCTGACGGTAGTACATATCCTGCACATCACCACAGGCAAAAACCCCTTCAATATTGGTTAAAGTAGAACCTGGTTTAGTGGTTAAATAACCGGTTTCATCCATATCTAACTGCCCTTTAAAGATATCGGTATTAGGTTTATGGCCAATGGCTACGAAAAAGCCTTCAACAGCAATGTCAGATTCTATACCTGTTTTGTTATTGATTACTTTTACTGCCGTTACATTTTTACCATTACCCAAAATTTCCTGTGTTTCAGTATTGTAGTGCACCACAATATTTGGCGTAGCTAACACACGGCTAACCATGGCCTTAGAAGCCCTGAATTCGTCGCGGCGAACCAATAAATGCACTGTTTTACAAAGTTTAGCTAAGTAAGTGGCTTCTTCAGCAGCAGTATCACCAGCGCCTACAATAGCTACATCCTGACCTTTAAAGAAGAAACCATCGCACACCGCACAGGCAGAAACACCAAAGCCATTGTATTGTTGTTCACTTGGTAAACCCAACCATTTTGCGGTGGCACCAGTAGCAATAATTACGGTATCGGCAGTAATGGTTTTAATTTCATCGACTACTACCTTATGTGGTGCTGAAGAAAAATCAACCGAGCTTACATAACCAAAACGGATATCTGTTCCAAAACGTTCGGCCTGCTTGCGGAAATCTTCCATCATTTCAGGCCCCATAATTCCTTGCGGATAACCCGGAAAATTTTCTACGTCAGTAGTTTGCGTTAACTGACCTCCAGCTTGCATACCAGTATACATAACTGGCTTTAAATCGGCTCTGGCCGCATAAATTGCAGCAGTGTAACCAGCAGGACCAGAACCTATAATTAAACACTGAACGTGTTCGTTTTCTTGTGACATTATATGATGTATTTGAAATTCATTAATTGTAGCGCAAATCTAGTGCTTTAAATAATTGTTAACAAGCGCACATTGTCAACATAGTTTACTTATTAACAGTGTAGGCTTAGGCTCAGGGCCTATAGCCTTAAATTCAGCTGTGCTAAGGTGTTCCTGATAATGATTCCGATGATTGGTAAACGCCTGAAATTTAAGTCTGAATCACTCCAACATTAAACTTTTTGATGATTGGTGATTGATTGGCGGCTTCAATTCCCATCGAAATGACCTTCCTGGTTTCGAGCGGATCGATAATCCCATCTACCCAAAGCCGGGATGCGGCATAATATGGTGTAGTTTGACTATCATATTTATCCGTAATTTCTTTGAGTAATTCGGCTTCTTTTTCAGGGGTAATTACCTCACCTTTGGCTTTTAAAGATGCTTCCTGAATCTGCAATAGCGTTTTTGCGGCCTGCGAGCCACCCATCACTGCAATTTTTGCTGTTGGCCAGGCATAAATTAACCTTGGATCATATGCTTTACCGCACATGGCATAATTACCGGCACCATAAGAATTACCCAAAACAATGGTAAACTTCGGCACTACCGAATTAGCAACAGCATTAACCATTTTAGCTCCATCCTTTATAATCCCCCCGTGCTCAGATCGGCTTCCTACCATAAAACCGGTCACATCCTGCAGAAAAACCAAGGGGATTTTTTTCTGGTTGCAATTCATTATGAAACGGCTTGCCTTATCGGCACTATCCGAATAAATTACCCCACCAAACTGCATCTCCCCTTTTTTCGATTTGACAACTTTACGCTGATTGGCTACAATGCCAACAGCCCAGCCATCAATGCGGCCTAAACCGCAAACAATACTTTGTCCGTAACCTTTTTTATATTCTTCAAATTCAGATCCATCCACCAACCGGTTTATGATATCCATCATTTCGTAAGGTTTATCTCTATTCTCGGGCAAAATACCATACAATTCTTCTTCTTTTTCTTTAGGCTTTACAGGTTCAATACGATCAAAACCTGCATTTTCTGGCGCCCCCAACATACTCATAATGTTGCGTATAGAATCTAAGCAAGCCTCATCATTAGGATGTTTATAATCGGTAACACCAGAAATTTCGCAATGCGTAGTTGCACCACCCAGTGTTTCGTTATCTACATCTTCACCAATAGCAGACTTAACCAGGTAGGAACCTGCTAAAAACACCGAACCTGTTTTATCCACAATCATAGCTTCATCGCTCATAATAGGTAAATAAGCCCCTCCGGCAACACAGGCACCCATTATAGCCGAAATCTGTACGATCCCTTCTGCAGACATAATTGCATTGTTGCGGAACATCCTGCCAAAATGTTCTTTATCAGGAAAAATCTCATCCTGCATAGGCAGATAAACGCCTGCACTATCTACCAGATAAATTACCGGTAAACGGTTTTCCATTGCAATTTCCTGGGCACGTAAGTTTTTTTTGGCTGTCATTGGAAACCAGGCACCTGCTTTTACAGTAGCATCGTTAGCCACAATCATGCATTGCCGGCCACTTACATAACCAATACCACAAATAACACCAGCCGCCGGACAACCTCCCTGCTCCTTGTACATCCCATCAGCTGCAAAAGCGCCAACTTCTAAAAATCCGGAGCCTTTATCTATTAAACGGGCAATACGCTCGCGAGCCAGTAACTTACCTTTTTCTTTTTGTTTGGCGGCATTTTTTTCGCCACCGCCCAGATATACTTTTTTGAGTCTGGTTTTCAGTTCGTATACCAACTGCTTATTTACATCCTCATTTTTATTGAATTCAATATTCATGAAGGCAATTTAAATTTAATTTTATAAAAACGGTATTGACCAAATTGGTTTCTGGTATACAGCAAAAATTGTAACTGTAGAAAAAACAAAAAAATCACAGTGAACATTAAAGGTTATCATTAAATTATTCATTTAAAATGATATTTTTGGTTAAACGCGACAAATGGAGCTAACCATCAATATCCCTGCATTACTTTTTCCGGCAATTAGCTTAATTATGCTGGCCTATACCAATCGTTTTCTGGCCCTGGCCAGCCTGGTAAGAAGTTTAAAATCTAAATATGAAGATGGTGATAAAAACGTGGCGTTGCACAGGCAAATCAAAAATCTGCGTTACCGTTTACGATTGATCAAAAACATGCAGGCCTTTGGTGTCATCAGCTTTGCCTGCTGTCTTTTTTGTATGTTTTTTATTTATCTGAACTGGAATACTACGGCAGAAATACTTTTTGCCCTGAGCCTTATCTTTTTTATGATTTCGTTAATTATTTCGCTAATCGAAATCCAGATCAGCACCAGAGCACTAGAACTTGAACTAAGCAGTTTAGAAGAATTAGATGAGCCATCAATTGTTGGCAGGCTCAAAAAGAAGTTTGACAGAGACTAGTTCTGATAAACTACCCCGTTAATTATAATTTTTTTCCAATTTCCCGGAAAGCCCTTTCCTTTTAAATATTTTACCGTATAGGGATGGCCTTTTAAATTAGGGTGGTAAACAGCGTCGAACGAAAAACTCATCTCCGTGTCGCTTTTTTGGACAACTGTAACTTCATTATCGTTGTATTCCTTGTCTCCTGTGGTAAAGAATCTATCTCCAACATTCGCATTGAAATCAGCTTTTAAATAGATTTTCAGCGGAGAATCCGGATAGCTTTCAATCAAGCGGTTCTGCTCATCAATCCTTAAATAGGAAATCGATATCGCATCGCCCCCTATTAAAGAATAAAACTGATAATAAAACTTATTATTTATCATCACTTTATCCTTTATTTCGGTGTAGTTCTCACTATTCAGATACCACAAGTTACCAATTTGCATGGGCAAAAATGAATCGGTTGCAGCTGGTTCAGTTTTATTTTTCTTACAGGCACTAATAAAAAAGAAAGTAAACAGCGCCAGAATCAGGCTTGCATTCTGATAAGTTTTTTTCATTGGAAAGTTCATTTTCTTACGAAAACGCAAGCCAGATTAAAAACGCTACAAATACTAAGCAACTAATTTACAAAGTGGTACAAGAACACAACCTCGCCATTAAAGGCAGGTTTTTTCTGATCTTCAATTTCCATTTCGATACCCATATTTACTTTAGTAACCCCGCGTAAATTGATAATTGAAGCCAGTTTGGCTTTTAATCTAACCTTACTGTTTACGGTAACCGCCTGGGCAAACCGTAAGTTTTCAATACCATAGTTAATTTCCATTTTCAGATTTTGGATATCAACGATCTGTTTCCATAAAAAAGGGATTAAAGACAGTGTTAAATAACCATGGGCAATGGTTGCCTGAAACGGCCCCTCGTTTTGTGCTCTTTCTTCATCAACATGTATCCACTGATGATCTAAAGTAGCATCAGCAAATTTGTTAATCTGCTCTTGTGTAATGGTATGCCATGAAGAAACACCTAATTCCTTACCCAGGTATTGCTCAAATTCTGCGTGCGATGTAATAATTTGCATTGTTATAGTTTTAGTTCCTTTTATAAGGTATTTCGTAATATTTTGCTTTAGCTGATTTATAATTAAGGTCTGTTTGTCAATCCCACTATTAATTCTGAATGATGACTGCCTATTATAAATTACCTATTTAACTCAAGTTTCTATCTCTGAACCAAACTTCATCTGGGATAGCGGAAAAGTTTTCGAGTTTATCAATTAAAATTGTGGCATCGGCTTCGTTAAAAACCAGATCCCTGTTGGCAGGTTTTAAAAACTGGTGTTGCACCATCATTTCCATTTGTGCAAATAACGGATCGTAAAAACCATTAATATTTAAAACGCCGATTGGCTTGTTGTGCAGCCCAAGCTGTAACCAGGTTAGCACTTCAAAAAACTCTTCCAGGGTGCCGAAACCACCTGGTAAAATTACAAATCCATCGCTTAAATCGGCCATTTTCTGTTTCCGCTGGTGCATATTTTCCGTTACAATCATTTTAGTTATACCGGTATGACCTACCTCCTTATCCATTAAAAACTGTGGAATAACACCAATCACTTCACCACCTGCTTCAAGCATGTCGTTAGCCAATACGCCCATTACACCTACGCTACCTCCGCCGTACACCAGCCTGATCCCTTGTTTCACTAGCGCTTCGGCCAATTGTTTTATTGCATTGCGCAATTGCAGGTCGCCATTAAAGTTTGCGCCGCAATACACACAAACCGCTTTAAGCTTATTCATCTGATTTAAATTTTTAACTGCATGCTGTAAATTTAATTCTTCAAAATTCCATTAGGAGAAATCTTACAGCCACCAAAAACAATGATATGTAAAAAGCTGCGGTTTGCAAAATAATATGCAGTATTATAAAAGCATAAAAACAAAAAAGCGCCGGATAAACCGACGCCTTTAACCAAATATAAGAGAGAGAAGATTTAATTAGAGAATGCGTAACGTAAAGTTGCACCATAAGTTCTCGGATCGCCAAGTACACCGGCATACAAACCTGAGTTACCTGCAGCGGCCTGTAACTGCTCATAGTAATTTCTGTTGCCAATGTTTCTGCTCCAAACAAATAACGAAAACTTATCAGATTTAAAACCTAATCTGGCATTAAACAAACCATACCCTTTAACCACTAATACGCTTGATGGAGTTGGATTTGAAGAATAGTCTGAACGGTAGCTGGCATCTGCAGCAATAAAAAACCGGCCTACTTTGGCAGCTAAAGTTCCCGGAAGGCTAAACTCTGAACCACCGGAGATATTCCATTTAGAAATACCTGGCAACCTGCCACCCGATGCATCCTTAAAAGCCACTTGTGTTGCAGTACCATTTATTATTTCAGTATGGCCGGTTTCTTCTAAAGGCAGTGGGGCATTGGTAAATTTTACATACTTACCATCTAAATAAGCTACTGCTGCATTAAGGGTTAAAAATCTTTCTAACTGATAAGTACCATCAATTTCCAGTCCTTTTACATTAACCTTTTCTGCATTGGCCAGGTAGCCCCTGTTTACCCCTAGCTGAGGCGATTGCACATTGGTTTGGTAATCTTTAATATCCGTATCGAAAGCAGTAACATTTAATAATCCACCTCTAACCGGGCGGGTTTTTAAACCTAATTCGTAATGCTGAACATATTCTGGCTTAACTACTGCTACCGATAAATCTGCTGCACCGGTTGAAGTAGTAGGTAAACCACCTACATTAACGCCCACTGGTTTGTAAGCCGTTGAAAAAGTACCATAAACATTCAGATTAGCATTAGGGCGGTAAGAAACTGTTAAGTTACCCGATAAATTATTGTTATCTACGTTTGTTGTAAATTGCTGATTACTGTAAACTGCAGCTTTAAGCGCCAATAAAGCGGCATCATTGGTTTGCAAACCGCCATAAGTTACCCTGTCGTAGTCTACATCCTTTTTGTCGTAAGTATATCTCAATCCAGGTAATACGTGGAAATGGGTTAAAAACTCCCAGTCAACCTGTGCAAAAACTGCAGCACTTAACGATTTGATGGTTGAATTGGTTTTAATGCCGTAACCATCTAATAAGCCTGGGGTCGAATATAAAGCCTGGCTACCGGTATTGCTGGTTTGAACAAAACGCCATTGGTCTTTACCAACCTCTTCTGTTTGTGCCAGCCCTTTTAAATTTTGCGCTAAGGCAAATACACCAATTACACCGCTTAATTTATCTGTAATATTACCTGCATATCTTACTTCCTGTGAATATTGATCGTGGCGCGAGTTACCCTGCGATTTGGTTAATGCTGCTAATTCAGAGAAGTCCCTATCGTTGGTAGGGTCCCAGTTCCAGAATCTCCACGCAGTGGTAGATGTCAGGGTTCCGTTACCAATTTTATAATCAACGTTTAGTGATATACCACCAATTGACTGATTATGTCTCCATGGGGTATTGGTATTGATCTCTCTTGAAAAAGGATCAATTTTAGGTTGCTGGTAACCTAAATCAGAAACAATTTTAGCATACTGGCGGTAAGCACTTCTTTCGGTAGTGGAAACGCCTGCAATTACCAATGGATAACCGGCAGGGTGCTGAACACTTACATCACCACTTAATAAGATTTTCAACCTATCTGAAGGAGTATAGTATAACTGACTTTTGAAACCAAGATTGTTCTGTCCGCTGTATTTACGTTCCTCCCTGGTATTCCAGATGGTACCATCGCGTTGCGTACCGGAAATGGATATTTTTGCCGCCAGGTTTTTAGCTAAGCCACCCGAAACCGAAGTTTTGGCCTGAAGGAAATTGTAATTTCCCACACTCATTTCTACTTTGGCGCTGGGTGTTTGTGTTGGTTTGGTTGTGGTAATGTTAAATGCACCTGCTGTGGTGTTTTTACCAAACAAAGTACCTTGCGGACCACGAATTACCTCTATCTGCTCGATATCAAGAAAGTCGGTAGAAGTAGCGGCCGGACGGGCGTGATAAACTCCATCAACATAGAAACCTACTCCCGGATCGATACCATCATTAGTTAAACCAAATGTTGAACCCAGTCCGCGGATATTAAGCGTAGTATTTCTGGCATTTGAAGCGTACAACTGTACGGAAGGAACCAGTTCTTTTAAACGGTTAACATTAAAAGCACCTGAATTTTCTGCAGCCTGTCCGCCAATAACCGTAATCGGGATTGGCACATCCTGCAGCACCTCCGAGCGTCTTCTGGAGGTTACCACAATCTCATCCAAGAGGTCACTTTCGACAAGTACCAATTCAATTGGCGTATCCTGTAGTTTTATAATCTGAAAATCCTGCGGCTTATACCCTACTGAGCTTACCTGGATGTAAAAAGGAAGTTCTTGTTTGGCGTTGATGACAAATGCGCCATTTTCATCGGCAACAACCGCTGTGTTCGTGCCTCTGATTTTTACTGTTGCGTGTGGTATTTTGGCACCATTAGCTCCTTTTATAATCCCGGTTACCGGGCTCTGAGCAAAGATGGCTCCTGTTATAAATAGTAAGAAAAAGATTATTGGTAAGCTTTTTTTCATGATTGGTTATTCGTATTTATTTTAATTATTGTTGACTGGTTATCCGTTCAGTGGTATTTAGCAGGTATTAGAAATAGCTGCAACAGCAATAAGAACGTGGCTTTTGTTTGGCTTTCATTTTAATTACATTAAATCTATAGATTTAGTCGACAAATATATTAAAAAAATACAGCTGCCAAATTTTATTTTGCAAAATGTTTATTTTTTCTGAGCAAAGTTTAAACTTAAGCCTTCATTTTAGGCCTCACAAGTCTAAAAATCTGTGAAGTTGAGCATAAAAAAGGGGCAATCATAACTGACGCCCCGTTTAATTTCTATATTAATTTTTAGCTTACCTGGTGTAGTTAGGTGCTTCTTTAGTAATAGTAATATCGTGTGGATGGCTTTCGCGCATACCCGCAGCGGTAATTTGTACAAATTGAGCTTCCTGCAATGCTTCGATATTGGCTGCTCCACAATAGCCCATACTTGCACGCAAACCACCAATATACTGATACATTACTTCTGCTAAGGTACCTTTAAACGGCACACGTCCAACAATACCTTCTGGAACCAGTTTTTTAATATCGTCTTCCACATCCTGGAAATAACGATCTTTCGATCCCTGCTCCATTGCTTCGATTGATCCCATTCCGCGGTATGATTTAAACTTACGGCCTTCGTAGATAATGGTTTCACCCGGCGACTCTTCTACCCCTGCAAACAACGAACCTGCCATTACTGTACTTGCACCTGATGCAATTGCTTTGGCAATATCACCTGTGTGTTTAATACCACCATCGGCAATAACTGGTACACCTGTACCCTTTAAAGCTTTGGCACACTCGTAAACGGCATATAATTGCGGTACACCTACACCTGCAATAATCCTGGTGGTACAAATAGACCCTGGACCAATCCCTACTTTAACAGCATCCGCACCTGCTTCTGCAAGGAATTTAGCAGCTGCTCCTGTAGCAATATTACCAACAATAACCTGTAAATCAGGATATTTGGCTTTAACCTCTTTTAATTTATCCACTACACCTTTGGTATGGCCATGGGCAGTATCAATAGTAATTACATCAACACCTGCATGTACCAGTGCATCAACACGTTGTAAAGTATCGGCAGTTACACCTACCGCAGCACCAACGCGTAAACGTCCGCGCTCATCTTTACAGGCAACCGGGTAATTTTTAACTTTCGAAATATCTTTAAAGGTAATTAGGCCGCTCAAATAGCCATCCTTGCTTACTACCGGAAGTTTTTCGATTTTATGGTTCTGTAGAATTTCTTCAGCCTGAACCAATGTAGTACCTTCCGGAGCAGTAATCAGGTTTTCTTTAGTCATTACCTCTGAAACCGGTCTTTTCATGTCTTTTTGAAAACGCAGATCCCTGTTTGTAATAATACCCACCAACTTATTATCGCTGCTTACAACCGGAATGCCACCAATTTTATGCTCTTTCATAATTTTGAAAGCATCGGCAACAACTGCTGATTCCAATAAAGTAACGGGATCCTGGATCATACCACTTTCAGAGCGCTTTACTTTGCGTACTTCACTGGCTTGTCTCTCAATCGTCATGTTTTTATGTAACATGCCTATCCCCCCATTTTGCGCAATCGCAATGGCAAGCTCGGCTTCTGTTACAGTATCCATTGCAGCAGAGATCAACGGAACGTTAAGTTTAATTTTTTTCGTTAAAAAAGTGGATGTATTTACTTCACGCGGCAGAATTTCGGAATATGCGGGTACTAAAAGTACATCATCATACGTCAAACCTGTGGCAATAAATTTTGTGGAATCGAGTTGCATAGCAAATAAATTAGGATTTATTATTTGCCAGGCAAAGATAAGGAAAAACCAGGAAAATAAAAATGTAAATGATAATTTGCTTAAATATTAAGCTTTGTTGACAATTGAAGGCATCAGCACAAATAGTAACATTTATTTCACAAAAACCACTTAATCTATCTATTATTGCACTAACCAAAAAAACTATTTAAATACATGCAGAAAAGTGCTCTCAAATTTCTGATGCTGATGCTTTGTGTCGGCATTGGTAATCTTTATGCCCAAACGGCAACACCAGTAAAAAGAGAATTTAAATTCGGTAAAATTGCTCCGGCAGAATTTGAAACCAAGGCATCAGGACCAGATTCTGCTGCTTCAGCCATTAAATTATTCGATGTTGGAGATTGTTATTTTGAAGTAAGTCCTTCTTCAAGGGGTTTTGTATATGTTTACGAAAGACATATCCGTTACAAAATTTTAAACAAAAACGGGTACGACCTGGCCAATTACAAAGTAGAGCTTTACAAAAGCAGTAATGCTGCAAAAGAAGACCTGAACTTTATGGATGGCGCCACCTATAATATGGTTGACGGTAAAATGGTGACCAGCAAGTTAAACAAGGATGCCAAATTTACCGAGGAATTCAATAAAAATTATGTCATCAAAAAATTTGCCCTCCCTAATGTTAAAGAAGGTTCGATTATTGAATTCCGTTATAAAATCAAATCCGATTTTATTTTCACCCTTCGCGGATGGAGATTTCAGTCTGACATTCCTACCCTTTGGACAGAGTATAATGTTAAAATTCCAGAGTATCTTACTTACAAAAATAACCTGAGTGGTTATTATCATGTTGACCATCCTAAACATGAATCAGTAAGCGCTTCATACCTACCAGGCATTACCTCAAATGCGATCTATGATAAATATTGTGCAGAAAATGTACCAGCATTAAAAGAAGAGCCCTACGTAACCACCATGGATGATTATATCCCTAAAATTGGCTTTGAGTTACGGGCAACCAGTTTTCCGGGAGAGCTTTACCAGGATTTTAATGGTTCTTGGACAAAAATCATTAATGAAATGGCTAACGATGAGAATTTTGGGAGTTTCATTAATAAAAACAGCTATGCAAAAGCGGCACTTCCCGGCATTTTGAAAGGCGAAAAAGATACCCTGTCGGCTATTAAATTAATCGTAAATTATGTAAAAAGTAATTTAAAATGGAACAAAGAGTATTCGAAATATGCCAACGAAACGAATCCAAAAAGTGTTTTCGAAAAAAAGACAGGTTCATCGGGGGATATTAATCTTTCTTTATTGAGTTTATTAAAAGAAGCCAAAATAGAAGCGTATCCTGTTTTAGTCAGTACAAGAAAAAATGGCGAGCACCCCGGCTATCCACTTATTTCTGCATTTAATAATGTTATAGGAGTAACTCAAATAGGCGATAAACTGTATTACCTTGATGCAACCGATAAAGACCTGCCTGTAGGCATGCTCGATTACGAAAACCTGAGCCACCAGGGCTTTTATATGGACCTGAAAGCCATGATGGGCAAGTGGTTACCTACTGAGCCGACTCTTCCAAGTGAGAACATGTTTGTTTATAACCTGGTGTTGGACAAGGAACATAAGCTTAAAGGTAAAATTAACCAGTACACCAAAGGTTATTCGGCATTGCATCTTCGCGACAAGTATAGAACAACCAACAATGAAACTGAATATATAAAGGATTTTAAGAAAGATAAAACCGGTTTAGAAGTAAGCAACTATAAAATAGAAAATCTAGATAATCTGGACGAACTGCTTACCGAGAGTATGGATGCCGTCATTGAAGACAATGTAGAAGAGGCCGGCAACCTGGTTTATTTTACCCCGCTCCTTTTCGAAAGAACAAAAGAGAATCTTTTCAAACTTGAGCAACGTAAATTCCCGGTTGATTTTGCTTATCCTTTTAAAGAGACTTACCGAATTACCGTAACCTTCCCCGAAGATTATGAAATTGATAAGTTGCCTAAAGGCGGTATCTATAAGCTACCCGAAGAGAACGGAAGTTTTACCATTACCTACCTTACAGAAGGCAAAACCTTAATGGTTAAAAGCGCTATTAGTGTAAACAAATCGCTTTATACACCAGAAGAATATTTCGACCTGCAAGCTTTGTTTAAAGCTATCATTGAAAAACAGGCTGAACAGATTGTATTTAAAAAGAAGGCATAATGAAGCGTTATTTAAGTTTAGCTGTTGCATTCGCGAGTATGAGCACGGCCTTTGCACAAACTGATTACGATGTCGCTAAAATTGCCGACAACCTTAAAAAAGATGCAGTTGCTGTAATTAGAAATGAAGATACTTTTTTCGACGTTAAGGGACCTGGAGCAGCAAAAATGGATTACAAAATTGCTGTAACGATCTTGAATAAAGCGGGAGAAGATTTTGCAAAAATGGCCGAAGTTTACGATAAATTCAGCAGCATCTATGGCATCAAAGCTGCACTTTATGATGCAACGGGCAAAAAGGTTAAAGACTATAAAAGTTCGGACATTAAAGACCAGAGTTTAATTTCTGATTTCTCTATATTTGAAGACAATAGGCTTAAATTATTAAACTTTGTAAGTGTTAACTATCCTTACACCATTGAATATAGTTATAGCCAGGATTATAACGGGCTGCTTTATTTTCCTTCATGGCGCGACCTTAAAAGTTTTGGTATTTCGGTAGAGCAAAGTGCCTATATCATACAAAAACCAAAAAATTACCAGATGCGCTACTTAACCAGCAGCAACCTCAAAACAGACTCGGTAATTACTGGTGAAAAACTCCAGTATAAATGGAAAAGCACAAATGTAGCTGCAATTGCCAATGAACCGATGAGTATTGGCATTGATAACATTGCTGCATGGGTAAAAGCATCGCCAAACCAATTTGAGTACGATGGATCGACCGGTAATTTTAACACCTGGAAAAATTTTGGCTCCTGGTTGTACACCTTAAATCAGGGAGGTAATAAACTTCCCGATGCCACCAGGCTGATGGTGCAGAATTTAATTAAGGATGCTAAAACGCCTAAAGAAAAAATGCGGATCTTATATAATCACCTGCAACAAAACACCCGCTATGTCAGTGTCCAGCTGGGCATAGGTGGCTTTCGCCCTATTTTAGCCGAAAAAGTTGCTCAGGTAAATTATGGGGATTGCAAGGCATTATCTAACTACATGAAGGCTTTGCTTAACGAGGCCGGAATAGCATCTAATCTGATTGTAATCGGAAATGATATGCCTAGTTTAAACCTGAATTATTCGAGCATAGGCCAGGCCAATCACATGATTTTATGTGTACCACTCCCTAAAGACACCACATTTTTAGAATGTACCAGCCAGCATACTCCAATGGGTTTTATAGGCTATGGCAACTCGGATCGTAACGTATTGATGATTACTGAAGATGGTGGCAAAATTATCCATACACCGGTTTATAATGCCAAAGAAAACTATCAGATCAGAAAAACCAAAATAATACTGGCGGAAGATGGAACGGCTAATTCTGAAATCAGGTCTACTTATGCCAATGCACAGTTTGAAGAAAATCTCTCCATGACCTTGATGGAACCGCTTGAAGCCAGAAAACTGATCATTGAAAGCAGTAAATTACCTGTGGCAGAACTCCTCAGTTATAAATATGTACAGGCAGATAAAACCGTCCCGGTACTTACCGAAGAGATCAACTTTAAAACCAATCCGATTTTAACCAAGGGTGGTGATAAGTTATTTCTGGTAATCAATCAGGTAAACCGTAAAGAAAATGTACCCTTAAAAGTTGAAAACCGAAAAACTTTTTTTGCCGTTCCATTTAGCTATAACGATGACGACGAGATTAATTATACTTTACCAAAAGGTTACACTGTAGAGTTTATTCCTAAAGATATTACCATTACTTCTGAATTTGGATCGTACACTGCAAAGTTTAGTGTTAAAGATAATATGATTGTTTATAATCGCTCCCAAATCATGAACGACAAGAAATATCCACCTGAAAAATATGCGGAATATGTGGAGTTTTATAAAAAAATTTATCAGGCTGATAAGCAAAAAGCTATTTTAGCTAAAACTTTATAACTAAAACTATGATTACTGAAAACCAATATTTTGACGGCAACGTTAAATCTTTAGGATACGAAACCACTGAAGGCAAATCAACTGTAGGAGTTATCAATCCGGGCGAATATACCTTCGGTACTGCGCAGCAGGAAATCATGCACGTTGTGGAGGGAAAACTGGAGGCGCTTTTACCGGATGCTACCGAATGGATAAGCATTACTGCCGGAAACCACTTCCAGGTGCCTGCCAATGCTTCTTTTAAAGTAAAAGCAACTGTACAAACCGCTTACCTTTGCCAGTACAGGTAATAAAAAAAGAAGTCAGGTTTTAACTGTAACAAAGAAATACGGAAACAAATTCGGTATGACGATTACAGTGCAACCTGACTTCTTAACTTAAACATTTGCCGTTTATTTTTTACCAATTACCACTTCAGTAAAACTTTCGGTAGTAAAGTACTTATTGGCCAAAGCCAGCAATTCTTCGGCAGTAATGGTTTTTACGGTATTAATATAATTGAAATAGTAATCGTAATCCAATCCCACGAAATAAATATTCTTAAACTTGTCGGCATGCGAGAAAACATTCTCCAAACTGCCCAACATCGAGCCCAGCATATAATTGCGCACTAAATTAAGCTCCTCTTCCCCTATCAATGTGCTTTTCAAGATATCGATCTCTTTGTAAATTTCGGTTAATGCAGCACCACAAACATCGGCACCCACCTCTGTCGATATAAAAAGATAGCCAGCTTGCTGCAACGACGATATGCCCGAGCCGATGCCATATGTATAACCTTTATCTTCGCGAATATTGGCCATTAAGCGCGATCCGAAATAACCGCCTAAAACCGTATTTAAGATCTGGAGTCCGGAAAAATCTTTGTGCCTACGGTTAATGGCCAGCTGACCAATCCGGATGGCTGATTGTAACGCTTCTGGTTTCTCTTTATACACAAATTGCTTTCCGGTAGCACTAAAGTTAAAGCTGTTTTTAACCACCTCGCTTTTATCCCAGTTGCTGCCAAAATGATTATCTAAGAGATTAAAACCTGCTGTATCAAATTTTCCAGACACGACAATGGTACAGTTGTTTGGCGCGTAAGCAGCCTTAAAGTAGGTTAAAAGATCTTCACGCTTCAGTTCATCATAATGTTGTGCTTTAATATCCACGCCGTAAGCAGTATCACCAAACAATGCATGGGCAAATTCCTTTCTCGAAACGATATCGTTCTTTTTAAGGTTAACCTGTAGCTTTTGCTTCTGGTTCTGAATATAAATATCAAGCTCGTTTTGCGGAAAATGACTGTTTCTTAAAACATCCTTTACAATCGGCAATACTGAGTGTAAATGTTTATTTAAAGTATATAAGGTAACCGACGATTGATCCTGTGTATATTCCGTTTGAAAAAATGCACCATAAAAATCTATTTTTTCTGCTATTTCTTTGGCTGATAACTTGCTCGTTCCATTATTGATCAAAGTATTTACAGCAATGGCCTGTAAAGGCTTTTCAAGTTTCCAGTTTACGTTCTCAAAAATAAATTCAATCCGGACCAGGTCCTGTTCTCCGGAATAGATGGTAAAAACGGGCACTCCGTTGGCTAACAATCTTTTTTCAGGCTGGATAAAATTTATGGCAGATACCTGCTTAAAATCAGGCGCTTGTTGTCTGTTAAGCATGTTCTTCAGTTAAATAATATAAAGTTGATGATGAATTTTTGCCAAAGGTTTCATTGGCTATCCGTTTAATATCGGCCGATTGAACCTTTAAAAACTCGGCAGTTTCTTTATTCAATAAGGCGGCATCCCCTAACAATTCATAATAAGCCAGGTTCATCGCTTTATCAAGCAAGCTCATTTCCGAAAACACAAGTATAGATTCTACTTTGTTTTTTACTTTGGTAAGCTCGGTATCCGAAACCAGTTCAGTTTTTAATTTCTCCAGTTCAGCCCATATAGCCTTTTCGGCTGTTTCTATAGCTACACCTTCCACCAGTTTACCTTCGATAATAAACAAGCCCGGATCTAAACTACTCGAAATATAGGCGTTAATATCACTAAAAAGCTGCTGTTCTTTAAGCAAGCTATTGTATAAACGTGAAGATTGTCCGCGCGACAAAATATCGGATAACAAATCGAAAGCATAATAATCATTACTTAACCTACCCGGCATTTTAAAAGCCATGTAAATTGCATTTAATGGTACATTTGCTTTAACAGTTTCTTGTCTTGCTTCGGTCTGCGGCTCTTCCTGAACCAGATTTCTGTGGTATTTCTCTCCTGCCGGAATAGGTTCAAACCACTTTTCGGCCAGTTTTTTTACTTCTTCAGTTTTTACATTGCCACCAACTACCAAAATCGCATTTTGTGGAGTATAGTGCTTCTTAAAAAATGCCTTTACATCATTCATAGTGGCATTTTCAATGTGCGAAAGCTCTTTACCGATGGTTGCCCAACGGTACGAGTGCTTTTTATAAGCCAGCGGACGCAGTTTTAACCAAACATCGCCATAAGGTTGGTTCAGATAACGTTGTTTAAATTCTTCACTCACCACATTGCGTTGTGTATCCAGGCTTTTTTCAGAAAAAGCCAGGCTTAGCATCCGGTCGCTTTCCAGCCAAAATGCCGTTTCAATATTTTCGGCAGGCAGCGTAATGTAATAATTAGTGATATCGTTGCTGGTAAAAGCATTATTTTCACCTCCAACCCGTTGCAAAGGTTCGTCGTAATTGGGAATATTTATGGACCCGCCAAACATTAAATGCTCAAACAAATGTGCAAATCCGGTTTTTTCGGGATCTTCATCACGCGCCCCTACATCAAATAAAATATTCAGAACTGCCATCGGAGTTGTTGCATCTTCATGCACCAAAACTTTTAATCCGTTAGCCAGTGTAAAACGATTAAAATCTACCATTATCTATTTTTAGTGGGGGTAAAGATAATTTAATAATTCATTTAGCAGAAGGTGATTAATAATTATGACGGCAGCTCTATATATTTCTTTTAAACGAAATGTTATAAAACATGTTTTTGCCGCTTAACCTATTCTATTTTTATTATTTTAGCAACAGATAATCATGAATCATGGGTGAGGAAACAGAAAAAAATTCATTTGGAATTTTAAACAGCTTAAAAAAATTAATATTCGAAGATAGTACAGAAACGCCTGGTAATTTGCAAGATAGGCCTCAACCCCCTGCTCCAGCCAGTGTAAAAATGCCTGATCCTGTAACTAACCAGTCGCAGGTTAATCTAAAGGAAAATGTTACTGTGATAGGTGTTACCGATGTTAAGCAAATGAAAGTAAAAGTCTTGGGCATACTAGAAAGAATGAACGAGCCAGGACTTGATTTTTTTGAAGTTTGGAATGCCGCCGCAGAAATGGGCAGCATTGATGCCACAACTATAAAAGCTGCTTTTACATCATTAAAATATGTAGAAAAAGATTTAAGCAAGCAAAAACTATTAGTTACAGGGCGCAATTATGCAACCGAATTAAAGAAAGTTATCGATCAGGAAACCAGCCAGAAACAACAACAAAAACAAACTATAGAAAATAATTTAGTTGATGAAAAGGATAGCCTGGTCAACGAAATTAAATCTATTGAACAAAATATTGCCGATCTTAAAGCTAAACTTCAGGCAAAAGAACAGGATTTAAAAAGTATTAACGCCAAATACGACCCGCAATTGAAAGATATTGATCAAAAAATTGCTTTAGGTAATGTGGCGGTTAATGAGGTAATTGCAGATATTGAAAAAGCACTAAACATTATTGAAACCAATATAAATTAAACGACTAAAAATTAACGACAAGTAATGGAAAACAAAAATCAGTATGTAAATATTCCGGCTGAAATTAAAAGCCAGCTACCTATATTTCAGGTGCTGGGCGATCATCTTCCCAGTCAGGTGCAAACTCCAGAAGGTAAAAAGGTAATCTCGAGTATCTTTTTTTGGGCGCTTATTTTAGGAGGTGCATTTGCATTTTTTAAATTCCTGCCCATTATGCTGGTGTACGCAGCCAAAAGTATTTTACTGGTTATCTTCAGTATTATACTTATTGTTTTGCTTTTATTGGCTCCAAAAATTATTTCTTTACTACACAGATTGGGTACAATTTTACTTTTCAAAGGCGAAAAGGCAATCATCAGGGGCAATCCTATTGAAACGCTTCAACTGTTATCAAAAGATGCAAAAGACACCTTAAAAAGAGTAAAAGATAAAATTGCGAATGTTGATGGCGTTCGCATTGATATGGTGCAAAGTGGAGAAACAGCACAAAAAACTGCTGAAGAAAAATATACCTATGCTAAACGTTTCACTGTTGAGGCAGCAAATTTAGATGAAAAAGCAAAACAGGAAACAACAAATAACAACATAGAAAAAGCAAACGATTTAAACCGGGATGCAAAAGAAACCCGCACAAAAGCATTTTTATTAGGTAAAGAAGGTGAAGCAGAAGAACAGAATGCCCGCAGCTATGTACAGTATGCCAACCAGTTTGCTAAAGTTTTAGAGGTTTTGAAAGATAATGAAAGTGCTGCCCGCATTTATGTAAGTACTTTAGATAGCAGTATTTCTATTATTTCGAAAAAACTGGAAGCAACGCAAAAAATGAAAAATGCTACTGAAGGGCTTGCAGAAGTTTTTAACATTAAAGATGGATGGGCTTTTCAGGAAGCCATGAATGCTGCTACGGGTGCCATAAGCCAAAATATTGCATCTATCCGTTCGAACCTTGATTTCTTAGATCAAAACAATAACATTACCGTTGGTGGAGCGCCGTCGCAAAGCGAACTGGAAGAGTTTATCAAAAAAGTAGACGACCGTAACCTTAAAATGCTTAATGTAAGCAGAATGACCGATGCTTCCTACGAACTTAAACCTGAAGAGAAAGTAGACAAAGGCTTTTCATTACTAGATTAATCAAACTCTAAATTTAAAACATATCACGATGGAAGAAAAATCGACCTGGGCAAGACTACGCTGGCCTATAAAAGCAATTATTATCGCAATACCGATCATTGGCCTGGGTTACTGGGCTTTCGAATCAGGAAAAATTGACGCTGTATCCACTGACGGAAGTAAAAAAGACAGTACCGAACAGGTATCATCGCCTGCCGCTGCTAATAAAAGCGATGACACAAGAAGCTTTAATTATACACCTGAAAAACCTGTAAATGGCGAATATAAAGGTGTTGTAGAAGTTGGCGCATCAGGCTTTAACTCTTTTGTAGTAAACATTGATAAAGAAAAACGCTGGGAAATTATCTCCAAAGATTTCGGTAAATCTTTTGTTTACGAAGGTTTGGCTAACACAGCTGATATTAGAACTGGCCTGAAAGATTATATAGGCGCCATGTTTGATAAAGGCGTTAAATCTAAAAATATTCACTTTGTAATTAGTTCGGGTGCTCAAAAAGAGCCTAAAACAGCTGCTATCGTTTCAGAATTAAAGAAAATGGGCTTTGTGGTTAACCTGGTTACCGCAGAGCAGGAAGGCAAACTGGCTTTAAAATGCGTTTTACCTCCTTCTTACTACGATAATTCTTTTGTTGTCGATATCGGTTCCGGCAATACAAAAATTTCCTGGATGGATGGCGATGTTAAATCTGCTGAAGCTCCGGGTGCTAAATATTATGAGAAAAATTTAAAAGATGATGTTGTTTACAGCGATGTAAAATCGATCGCTTCAAAAATTCCATCTGGAAAACGCGAAGTTTGTTTCATTATTGGTGGAGTACCTTTTGAGCTGGCCAAACAAACCCGCACAGGCGAAGAGAGATTTACCGTTTTAAATGATCCTGGTAAGTATAATACCGATAAAATTAAGATTAAAAGCGGTGTCAATATTTATAAAGCCATTAAAGATGCAACCAACTGTGATACTTTTGTATTTGATTGGGACGCAAACTTTACCATAGGCTTTTTGTTAGCTTTAAAATAAAATTAAAATATTACTTAAAGAGCGGCTGTTTAATTATAGTCGCTTTTTTTATGCCAAAATTTTACTTTTCTGCCATAATAACTAACCATTGATGTATAAACATTTAGTATTTTTGCAATATGAATACAGCCGATTTACTGCAACGGGCATTACATTTTGATTTTTTAAGCCTTGAAGAAGGTGTACATTTATACCATCATGCCGATACCGCATCGCTGATGTTTGTGGCAAATGAGCTAAGAAAGATCCAGGTGCCTAGTGGCAAAGTAACCTGGCAAATTGATAGAAATGTAAATACCACCAATGTTTGCATCGCCAACTGTAAATTCTGTAACTTTTTCCGCAGGCCGGGCCACGATGAAAGCTATATTACCGACATTGAAACCTATAAGGTAAAAATTGAGGAAACTTTCCGTTTAGGTGGTGATCAGCTATTGCTACAAGGCGGTCATCATCCCGATTTAGGTTTGAGTTTTTATGCTGATCTGTTTAAAAAACTAAAAGAGTTATATCCCGATTTAAAACTCCATGCTTTGGGCCCGCCAGAAATTGCACACGTTGCAAAATTAGAAGGCATTAGCCATACTGAAGTTCTAAAAACACTAAAAGAGGCTGGGATGGATTCGTTGCCCGGAGCTGGTGCCGAAATCTTAAACGACCGTGTGCGCCGTTTAATTTCTAAAGGTAAATGCGGTGGACAAGAGTGGCTTGATGTTATGCGCGCCTGCCATCAGTTAGATATTACCACTTCTGCAACCATGATGTTTGGTCATGTAGAAACCATTGAAGAACGTTTCGAACATTTGGTTTGGATACGTGAGGTGCAAAGCGAGAAACCTGCTGATGCTAACGGATTTTTAGCCTTTATACCCTGGCCATTTCAGGATGATGGCACCTTATTAAAAAGGTTGCGTGGCATTAGCAATACTGTTACTGCCGATGAATATATCCGCATGATTGCGCTTAGCCGCATTATGTTACCCAATATTAAAAACATACAGGCTAGCTGGCTAACCGTTGGTAAAACAACAGCACAATTGTGTTTACATGCAGGTGCAAACGATTTCGGATCGATTATGATCGAAGAAAATGTGGTTTCGGCAGCAGGTGCACCACACCGCTTTACCGCAAAAGGTATTCAGCAATCCATCAGAGCAGCTGGTTTTGAACCTCAATTGCGCGGACAAAAATATAATTACAGAGACCTGCCTGAACATTTGGAAGAACAGGTAATTACCTACTAAATAAAAAATACGCTCGTGCTAAAAAAAACAACGCTTATACTCCTATTGGTAATTGGAGTCATTGAATTAAACGCTCAAAGCAAGTGGTTCAAACAACAAATTAACGAAAAGGTAAGTGTTAGCTTTCCCATACAGCCAAGAAAAGTTAATGAGACTTCTTATGCAGTAAAAGATTCAACAGGAATCATTTATATCAGTTCGAGAGTTGAGCTGCTTCCGATTACCCAACTGGACTTAGCAACTTTCAATGCTGAAATTGAAAAGCAAAAATTTGCAGACGATTTTGTAGTCGGCATAAGTGGTTCCTTTCCGGAATATAAATTTGAAAACCCGAAACTGATAATGGTAAGTGGTCAAAGGGCTTATGCTGTAGTAGCCCGCGATGAAGTAAACAAGCTTAACCTTTTCATGCATGTTTGCTTTTTAGATGGCACATCATATAGTTTTTCCTGTATCGTACCCGATGGAAAAAACATTAAATATAAGGATATGTTCCTGAGTACCATATGGCTTAAGAATTAACGGTTCAATTCATATATCCATAAAAAAGGGAAGCAACCCAAACGCGCTACTTCCCTACCTTAAACTAAACATTATTATCTGCTCAACAATCTATTTGGCTACGATAATTTTTTACCTGGTAATAAAAATAAGTTAGCAATTGCAATTACACTTGCTCTATCTAAAGGCTCATCAAAACTCTCAACCGCTGCAAGTTTAGCTGCAGTTGCGTTAGGTGCACCGGTAATGTTAGCAATATTAACATTTGCTTGTACGGTTAAATCTTCACCAGCATACACAGCGTCTACCAGTGCTACTCCCGAATCATTTGCCTGACCTGAAGCACCAAGACTAACCCATGGTTTATAAACTGCTGTACCAGCTGCTGTACGCATCTGGCGAATGTGCGACGCATGGCGGGCTTCCACTGAGTGAATCTGTAAAGCCGTTTGCAATACCCCCGGACTAACCAGTAAGTTACCTGCCTGACCTTTATATGCCCTGACACCAGTATCTTCAAAACCTTGTGCTACTGCTAAAAAAACACCATAGTCATTATACACAGTAGCAAAATTACCACTAGCCCTAAAATCCGTATCTGCATAAGCAATTGGTGCACGTGCCGAACTTCCCAAAGCGCCTACCAACAAATCAACGTGTGCCTTTTCATGATCACGAATGGTGGTAATTGCAGTTTTAGCCGCTGCTGTCGGATAAGTAAAAGTAACATCTGCACCCAATAAGGCATGATTATAAAAATGATATTCCAGATATTCCAGTGATAAGGCAAAGTTAAGTACATCAACTACCGCTGATGGTAAAGTTGTTTGGCCATAAGCTTTCTGGAACATGGAGCCCAAAGCTAAAGGCATGGCAGCCAGTGAGATCTTTTTACCAACATTAAAAAAGCTTTTCATCGCGGCTCTTCTTGGGTTCAAACGCTCATAGATTTCACCATCAACTTTTTCAATTTCTTCTAATATATTTACGATATTCATGATTTCTGATTTTAAAAATTAAAGATTGATTACATTAATTTTGGTTTTAATATACTTGCCGGCAGCGGCTAAAACCTTATCAGGCGTTAGAGCTGCATCCAAACCTCCGGCATTATTTGATCCCAATGATGCGAGACTGTTGAGGTCGGCAAATGAACCGTTCGAAATTAAATCGCGTACATATGCAGCGTGACGGGCTTCAACCGAAACAATTTTACCTGCTAACAATAAGTAAGTACCGTTCTTAATCCGTGGTCCGGCACCGTTGTAGGCAGCAACCCCTAAATCTTCGAAAGCCATTGCAGCGCCTAAAACACTGGAGGAGCTTGTAAAATCAATAGAGGAGAAATCAACCTCCAAACTACCAATCGCAGCTGTACCTAGAGCCGCTTTGAAAAATTCCCGGTGTGCAATTTCATGAAACTGAATATCCTGAAAATAAGCTTTCTGAGCAGCAGTAAAACTTGCGGGCGGTGCCGAGGCTACCTTAACATAAAATGCCGCTTCAAGCTGTTCTAAAGCATAAGCATAATTGAGTACGCCAAAATCATCTTTAAAATCAAGGGTAGCACCTGTTGCCAGTGGATCCATATAACCACGATCTTTTCTACAGCCTGCTGCTACCAGGGCAATACCTGCCGCACTCGCTCCGGCATACTGAAGAAAAGACCTTCTCCCTACAGCTTTGCCAAATAAACTTTCTTCCTGAAGTTCATTTTTTGTTTCTAGTTCATTGTTTTTCATAGTCATCTATGTTAGTGGTTTTGAATACGTTTGATGATACATACGTGACAATCAAAGCACTGGTTTTTTGAGATTGTATTTTTTTTTGTTGTCCGATTTTAATACATTCACCATCGCATTGATATGACAACTTTAAAAGCCATTATTGTTGATGATGAGGAATTTGCCCGGTCATCCTTGTTTTTTTTACTACAACAGAACTGTCCACAGGTAGAAATTACCGGCATTGCAAGGTCTGTTGCTGAGGCAAAAGATATTTTAGCCCACCATCCTATCGACCTGATTTTTTTAGATATTGCCATGCCGGGCGGTAACGGTTTTGAGTTGGTCCCGGATGCGCAAAAGCAAAATGCAGCAGTTATTTTTACTACGGCTTATGATCAGTATGCGCTTAAAGCAATTAAAGCAAATGCACTTGATTATTTATTAAAACCAATTGATATTGAAGAACTTACTATAGCCGTCGAAAAGGTTTTTCAACACCTTAAGCGATTTAAGGGTCAGGAAGAAAACGACGAAAGAATCCAAAATCTGGCCTCGAGTTTAAGCTCCAGAACAGAGATTAAAAAACTGACATTGCCTTACGGACAAGGCTTCAAAATGATCGATATTGATGACATCATTTATATCGAAGCCGATAGTAATTATTCGATTGTCCACTTAAATAACCTGGATAAAATAACAGTTTCGAAAGTTTTACGTGAATTTGAAGAGCTTTTGCCTACTGATCAGTTCGCCAGGATCCATAAATCAAGTATTATCAATCTTAACCACTTAAAAGAATATAATTCTAAAAATGGTTTGCAGGTGTTCTTAAAAAATGGCGAAAGCATTAATATTTCGCGCCGCAGGGCCAGCGATTTCTTTGAAAAAATAAAACTATTTACAAAGGCACACAGTGAGCATTAAATACCGTATAACGCACAGAAAACAGGCTAAAAATGCGTTGTTGAAGTTAAACCTCAGCCGAAATTTCTTTGCACTTTTTCTTTTGTTTTTAGTCTTTTTCCAGTCCAAAATACTATTTGCACAAACCACTTACCTACCCCATTACAATGCCAAAAATGGCCTGGCCAGCAATAACTGTTACTACATTTTACAAGACAAAAAAGGCTTTATCTGGATTGCCACCGACAATGGGCTAAGCCGTTTTGATGGCACAAATTTTCAGAATTTTACTATTGAAGATGGCTTGCCCGATACACAAATCCTTCAGATGAAAGAGGATAAAGATGGCAGGTTATGGTTCTTTGCGCTCAATGGCCAGCTCAGCTACTTAAAAGAAGGTAAATTTTATAACCGCAACAACGATGAACTTTTAAAAAAACTGAGTTTCAACACTGTAATTGTCTCTTTTTTAATTGATAAAGCGGGCCGGATATGGCTGGGAACAAATGCCAATCTAATTGTTTGCTGGGATGGGAAAACCATAAAAAAATACATCTCTCCCAATCCTAACGATAAATTTATCAATGCTTTTATCCACGAAGATGAACAGGGAAATATACTGGCCTACAGCGACCAGAGTGTTCAGCAGTTTAACGGAAAAACCTTTTCACTTATCAAATCCAAAGTACAACCGCTTTCTTACATGACGGCGGCCAATACCTTGGCTAAATCATTGTTTTATCTTGATAATAGTGGTTTAAAAGAATTTAAACATGGCCGTATTAACAATTTGATTGACATCCCACAGAACCTGATTAAAAATATGTCAGGTTATTTCTATTACGACAATAACGCCAAAGAAGTATGGTTATCCAATGCCAATGGAGCCTTTGCCTTAAATAAGAATGGTAAAACGGTACAGTATCTCCAGGATATTCCGGTAAATCAGGTAATTAAAGACAACAACCAGAACATGTGGTTTGCTACCACCCAGGGCATCTACATGCTTCCCAATGTAAATAACCGCCTGTCTATTATTGATGCAGAATCGGGTTTAAGCAGCAATGTGATTAAAAGCATTACCAAAGATGGAAAAAACAGGCTTTGGCTGGGTACTGACGATGCGGTAATTGACGTTTTAACCATCAACAATTACCAGGTTGACGAAATTGGCTTAGATGATTTTAAAAAGTATAAAACCATTAAACAGATTACTTTCGATCCGAAAGAACAATCCATTTACTTTGCATCCGACTATGGGATGGGGGTTTTTAAACACGTTTATAACAGCACTGAAGAGGTAAGCTATTTAAAAGAATCGAACAACTCCATGTTCGTAATTAAGCACTTCAGTGTTGGTGAAAACAATAATCATTTGGCACTGGCACTTTCTTCTGGTGTGGTTTTTCTTGCAGATAGAAAGAATAAATTCGAATTTAATGCAGCAAAATACCGGGAAAAAGAAGATTTTTTTAAAGACCGCTCCTACCACGTTTTTTACGACCGGGATGGCAATCTATGGTTCTCCAACATCAATGGTCTTTCACAATTAGTGAAGGGAAAACTGATCAAGCACTTTGAAAACCATCCCTTGCTTACCAAGCGGATTAATGATATTCAGCAGCTTGCCGACGGCACTTTGGTACTGGCAACCGATGGTTACGGGCTAATTTTTTATAAAGACAACAAAATCAGGACACAAATTACTCAAAAAGATGGTCTAACGAATAACATCTGTACCAAAATATTTGTAAAAAACAATGAAATATGGGTACTTACCAACAAAGGTGTAAATAAAATTGCCAACTACCCTAATGAGCCCAGTGTGGCTAATTTTGATTACGGAAAAGATCTCCTAAGCGATGATGTAAATAGCTTATTTATAGATGATAGCACGGCTTATTTTGCCACCAACAAAGGCCTAATCCTGTTTAAATACAACAATAAAAACAACCTTAAAAGCCTGCCCAAGGTATATGTAACTTCCATTATTAAAGATAACGAACGTTTACCGGTAAATCAGGGCAATTTCACCTTCGAAACCGGTAACAATACCATTTTGTTTACTTTTAGTGCAGTTGATTTCACGACCAGCGACATTACTTACCGTTACCGTTTAAATGAAAACCTGGCCTGGGTTGAAACCCGTACCCGGCGTCTCGATTTTTCTTCCTTACAGGCCGGCGATTATGTTTTTGAAGTGAGTGCTAAAAGCCAGAATGGAAACTGGGGCGAGTCTGCAAAAATTGCCTTTACCATTAAAAAACATTTCTGGCAAAGCCTGTGGTTTCTTTCGATTTTAATTTTACTTGTAGCCTATATCTTTTATAAAGTAGCCGTTTATATTACCCGCAAACAAAAAGATAAAGAACAGGAACAATTGCTGCTAAAAAACAAGGTATTGATGCTGGAGCAACAGGCTTTACAGGCAATGATGAATCCCCATTTCGTATTTAACGTGATGAACTCCATTCAACATTATATCAATACGCAAAATACAGCATCGGCGAACAAGGTTTTAACCGGTTTTGCACGCCTGATCAGAAAAAACCTGGAAATTTGTACCAAGAGCTACATCTCCTTAGAAGAAGAACTTGAATACCTGAACCTTTACCTTAAACTTGAAAAAAACCGTTTTGGCGACAAACTCGATTATATTTTTACCATTGATGAAAATATTGATCAGGAAGAAACTTTTATTCCTTCAATGTTATTGCAGCCTTATGTGGAAAATGCCATCTGGCATGGCATTATGCCCAAAGAAACCGGAGGGGAAATCCAGATTAATATTAAACTGCAGGATGCTTTTTATTTAAACATTGAAATTATTGATGACGGTATAGGTATTGATAACTCTTTAAAGAACAAAAAAGAAACCCATATCAGCAAAGGCATGCAACTTACCAGGGAACGATTGCACCTTTTAGGTCAGATTGGAGCAAAACCTATACACTTAAACGTAAGGCAAAACACTACAAATGGCACAACAGTATCCATTTCTATACCATTAAAATAGAAAATTTACCGTTTACTCAATTATTAATACCACTCACTAAATAGGAGTTTCACGGGAACCCGATTAGCCTTAAACTTGTGATAGAAATAAACGATAGTGTTTATCAAAGACGTTCTTATAGAATTGATATAGATATTTAATAACCTAACCTAAAACTATATCTTAATTCAGGTTTCATTTGTGTGTTGAAAGCGGTCTTGTTTTTTAAAAGCGAGACCGCTTTTTTTATATCCAAAAATTCTATTTTTGCATATGCCCAATTCTAACATTACCAGGCACATCGAAGCCCTTATATTCTCTTCTGCTCAAAGCATCGGCGTACAGGAGATTATGCTCGCTTTAAATGCCGTTTTCAATACAGAGTATATCGAAACCGAAGTATTCGAAAGCATCGATCAGATTAAAAAAAAATACAGTCATGATGATTTCGCTATCGAACTTGTGTATTTAAACAACGGTTACCAGTTTCTTACCAAAAAAGATTATTACGAAACCGTTAACCAATTGCAGCTGCACCGCTCGAAGAAAAAACTGAGTCAGGCAGCCATGGAAACGCTGGCTATTATTGCCTACCGGCAACCCATTACCAAGCTGGAGATCGAACAAATCAGGGGTGTAAATTCTGATTATTCCGTACAGCGCCTGCTAGAAAAAGAGCTGATTAGTATCGAAGGAAAAGCGGAAACACCTGGCAGGCCGATCCTTTACAGTACCAGCCCATTATTTATGGATTATTTCAGTTTAAACAGTTTAAATCAACTTCCACAACTCAAAGACATCATAAAAGAAGAAAATACTGTAGGCGAAAGTGTTGAATAAATAATTTATTTTCTTTGCTTCCAGATTGTTATTAAAAAAAGTTTTTTTGTAATTTTAAAGTATAAAAGCAATTTTTATTTTTGTGTTATGAAAGCGCCAAAGAAACTCCCAGCAAAGCCGACTATCAAGAAACAGGTAGACGAAGATGATGATCTTGAAGATGACGATATTCAAACTACGAAAAAGAAGCCTCAAGACGATGATGACGATGATTTTGACATGCCGTTAGATGACCTTGATACTTTCGACAATTTCGATGACGACGACGACGATTATTAATATTTAAAAAACATATATTTGAAAAGCATCCTACCACTTGGTTGGATGCTTTTTTAATTTTAAAATCTGTTCATGCAAATTATACCAGTAAGCAGCCCATCTTTAAAAAAAGACTTCCTTAATACGCCCAAGTTGCTTTATAAAAACGATAAAAACTGGATCTGTCCGCTGGATAGTGAAGTAGAAAATGTATTTAATCCTGATAAGAACACTTTTTTTACCCATGGTAAATGTACGCGCTGGGTTTTAAAAGATGACGCCGGAAAGCCGATTGGCAGAGTAGCCGCTTTTATTAACGAGAAAAAGGCACACAACTACGAGCAACCCACAGGCGGAATGGGCTTTTTCGAATGCATTGATGATGAGAAAGCTGCGTTCCTGCTGTTCGATACTGCAAAAGCATGGTTAACCGAAAACGGCATGAAAGCAATGGATGGCCCGATCAATTTCGGCGAAAATGATAGTTTCTGGGGCTTGTTGGTCGAGGGCTTTACCCCTCCTTCATTTGGCATGAATTACAATTTTCCATACTATCAGCAGTTTTTTGAAAAATATGGTTTCGTTACTGAATATGAGCAACTCACCAACCACATTAACCTTACCATCCCCTTTCCGGAGCGTTTTACAAAAATTGCCAACTGGGTAAGAAATAAACCAGGTTATACCTTCGAATATTTCAGCAAGGCCAATTCAGAAAAATACATTAATGATTTAATGGAAATATACAACGATGGCTGGCAGAATTTCGAAAATTTTGTACCCATTAAAAAAGAAACGCTCGTAGAAAGCTTTAAAAGTATGGAACCCATTATGGATGAGCACTTAATCCAGTTTGCTTATTTTAATGGTGAACCGGCTTCTTTTGTGGTCCTTATTCCGGATGCTAACCAGATGATTAAAGGTTTTAACGGAAAACTGGGTTTGTTAGAGAAATTAAAGTTTGCATACAGACGGTGGGTTGGCGTAACCCGTATGCGTGCAATTGTAATGGGTACGAAACCTAAATTCCAGAAACACGGCCTGGAGTCAGTTCTTTTTATCCGTTTAGGAGAATATGTATTACCTAAAAACCAGTACAAAGAACTGGAATTGAGCTGGGTTGGCGATTTTAACGAACAAATGATTGCTATTCATAAAGCTACGGGCGCAACCTTTGGTAAAAAGCACCTTACCATGCGGAAGGTATTTTAATTAAAAACCCGTCATTGCGGGAAAGCTTTTTCAGCCGAAGGGGGCAATCTTAATGCTTTAGCTGATTAGCGATTGCTGTAGGATTGCTTCGTGCCCCGCAATGACGATTTCTTTTCTAAAGCCATTGTTTTAAGCAACAGCCTTATTGGTGTACTTAGGCAAATTAATTAAAAGCACACTGCCTAAAATAATTGCCAGACCAATTACCTGAGTTACACCGATCACTTCGTTAGTGAAGGTTAAGCTCAATAAAACCGCTACCACAGGATTAACGTAAGCATAAGTGCTTACCTGAGTAGCCGGACGCACCTTTAGCAGCCATACATAGGCGCTAAAAGCAGCTATTGAGCCGAATAAAATGAGATAAACAATGGATAACCATGCATCGAGGGGAATGCTCCCCCAATCCAGTGTTTTAAATTCAGATTTAATGAGACTACCGGGTAAAAAAGCAACACTGGCCATTAACATTTGCCAGCCTGTATTTACCGAAACCGAACTGTCGGTAGTGGGGTGGTACTTGGAATAAAGCGACCCTCCTGCCCATGCAACAGGTCCGAAAACCAACAATACCATACCAATAACCTGCAGATTACTTTGAGGTTTATCTAGCGCTTGCAGAAGCTGGTTGCCAAACAACAGTACAACCCCCAAAAAGCCGATAATCAATCCGGATATGATGTATTTATTACTTAAATTTTCTTTCCAGTGCGATTTATCCAGAATTACAAACCATATAGCAGCTGAAGCTACCATAATGGCCACCAGGCCGCTTGGAATAAACTGCTCTACCCAAATTACAATACCATTTCCCAACCCTAACATTAAAATTCCACTGACTGCCGCAATTTTGATGGTTTTAAGGTTAAAAATATTTTCACCCTTAAACTTACACCAGCCCAGCATTAAAATCCCAGCAATAAAAAACCTGATTACACCCAAAACAAAAGGCGGAAACCCGGCCAATGCCTTTTGGATGAAAAAATAGGTGGAGCCCCAAACTATGTATACAATTGCAAATGCCAGGTAAACCATTACCGGCGATGCTTTTTTGTTTAAATCTGTCATAACGTTATTTTTCAGGAATTACCAGTTTTTGTTGTTCTTTTACAGTTTCCAATACAATAGTGGTTTTAACTGAAAGAATATTCGGCACTTTACTAAACTCATCACGTAATAAAGCCATCAGGGAGGCCGAATCGGCTGTACGTACTTTTACGAGAAAACAATCGTCGCCTGCAATTACATGCACCTCCTGTACATCAGGAATTTTAGCCAGCTCACTTGCGGTATCATTGCAACTGAAACTCTGTGACGATTTCATGGAGATAAAAGCCAATAATTTTAAATCGACAGCAAGGGGATTCACCTTAGCAGTATACCCGGTAATTATATTTTTCTTTTCGAGTTTTTTTACCCGCTCCAATACAGCTGATGGAACCAGGTCGAGAGCCTTAGCTAAATCGACATTTGAAATACGGGCATTATCCTGCATTAACCTGAGAATAGCCAGATCAATATGATCGAGACTAAAATTATTTTCCGATATCATTTTATAAAAATATAAATATTTAGAATAAAAATCACAATAATTAAATTAAAAATGAATTTTATTCTTAATAAGAACTATAAAATGACAAATAATCGAAATCAATTAATTCTACATCCCTAACTTATCGTACAGATCGATTACCTTTTTGCGGAGTTTGTTAATCTCTTCATCTTTCTCCATCAATTCCATTTTGAGCATGGCTAGCTCTTCTGTTGAATCGGATACTGCGGACAAGCCAAGTAGCTGAACTATGGGAACTTTAAAAACCTTCGAGATTTGTTGCAAACGGGAAATATTAAGATCGGTTTGACCGGTTTCGATTTTACAAAAAGCCGGAGTGGAGATGTTCAATTTCTTGGCTGCATCAGCCTGACTTAAATTTAAGCTCAGCCTGCATTGCTTAATGTGATCTCCTATACTTTTCATATTTTGAGATTTGAGATATCAGATTGGAGACTGGAGATGGCTACCCATGAGGCGCACGATAATGTGAAATTTGAGAGAAGAAACTGGTCTCTCCTCTCAAATCTCACAGCTCCTGTCTACCTCTTTAAGGAAGCCGCCAGTTCAGGCAGATCAAAACCAGCGTAATTACCCGAACTCATCATCAGCAAATTGGTATCTGTGTAATGTAGGCTCAGCAGATATGACTTCAGTTTTGAAGCATCATTAAAAAATTTCAGTTTTGGGTTATGGAAAGCATTTTGCACATCGTCTTCTGAGAATGGCTCCATCCGCTTCTGCTCAAAAGATTTAATATCGATAAATACAATAGCATCATCGGCCTTATCCATAGCACCAGCATATTCTTTTAAGAAATCCTTATTCAAACTACTAAAAGTATGCAATTCAATACAAGCCACTAACTTACGGTCGGCAAACTGTGTTTTAACAGCATCAATCGTAGCTTTTAATTTTGAGGGAGAATGTGCAAAATCCTTGTACACATTGGTTGAAGCATTAGCCGAAATAACTTCCAGACGCTTAGCTGCACCGGTAAAAGAAGCAATCGCTGTATTAAATGCTGCTTCGTCGATTTCGAGTTGCGCACATACCAGTTTAGCGGCGTTCAGGTTCATTAAATTATGATCGCCGAAAATTTTTAAAGCGGTTTGTCCGGGAAGCAAATAAGTAATGCCCGCTTTAATTTCATGGGCTGGTATAGCATAAGCAATTTTATTGATCCTGGCTTTTGAATGGGTTACGAGCTCATTTAAATCAGCATCAGTTTCACAGTAAATTAAGGTACCATTTTCTTCAATGGTATCAATAAATTTATCAAACTGGGCAGTATAATCAGCATAAGTAGGAAAAACATTGATATGATCCCAGGCAATACCACTAATTACCGCTACATTGGCTTTATACAAATGAAATTTAGGCCTCCTGTCAATCGGCGATGACAAATATTCATCTCCTTCAATAATCATAACCGGCGCCTCTTCCGTTACTTTCACCATGGTTTCAAAACCAGCAAGCTGTGCGCCAACCAGGTAATCGAAATCGCGGTTATAGTAATTCAATACATGCAAAATCATGCTGGTGATAGTCGTTTTACCATGACTACCGCCAATTACTACACGTTGCTTATTTTTGCTTTGCTCGTAAATATATTCGGGATAAGAATAGATTTTAACACCCAATTCCTGTGCTTTTAACAACTCAGGATTATCAATCCGGGCATGCATCCCCAGAATAACTGCATCCAGATCACTGGCAATTCTTTTTTCATCCCAACCCATTTCGGCTGGCAGCAAACCATATTTATCCAGTCGTGATTTTGCAGGTTCAAAAATCACATCATCCGAACCGGTAATCTGATAACCTTTTTTATGCAGGGCAATGGCCAGATTGTGCATTGCACTTCCACCTATCGCAATAAAATGTATACGCATATAAATTCATTTTGAATGACAGAATTAGAGAATGAGGAAGGCAGTGCCGAAAACAAATCCAATCCCTCATTCATTCAAAATTCAATCCTTATTTTTTCTCAAACTGTGCGGCAACCCACTCACCATTCTGCTTATGGTCGATATATTTGATTCCGTATTTAGCACATTCGGCTGTAATCATACTCAGATCAGGTTCAAGGTAAAAACCACTAAAGAAAATTTTACCTGTTGGCTTTAATACTTCAGCATAACGGTGAATCTGATCTAAAAGAATGTTCCTGTTAATGTTGGCCAGAATAATATCATATTCTGCATCCGGAATTACCTCTTTGCTGCCACAAAGTGCAGTTAAATTATCTACGCGGTTAAGTACAGCATTTTCTATGGTACTTTGGTAACAAATGTCATCATAATCAATAGCCATCAGGCTTTTAGCACCTAATTTTGATGCCAGAATAGCCAGAATAGCCGTACCACAGCCCATATCCAAAACAGCCTTATCTTTTACATCAGCTGCCAGGATATATTGCATCATCATGGTGGTGGTTTGGTGGTGACCTGTACCAAATGACATTTTCGGATCGATCACGATCTCATAGGGGTAAGATGGTTGTGGCTCGTGGAAAGTTGCCCTTACATAACACACATCATCAATTACCAATGGACTGAAATTTTTCTCCCACTCGGCATTCCAGTTTTCATCGGCAACATCAGTTAGGGTATAATCTGTTGCAAATTCATCGCTATAGCCGGCCAGCAGATTTTTCAGTTCCTGTTCGTTAAAATTATCTTTTATTACGAATGCCGTAAAACCATCCTCACTGTCTTCGAAGGTATCGAAGCCTAAATCGGCAAGATCGCTAATAAGCAAATCCTGCTGATAATCTTCGATGCCTTTGAATTTAAATATTGCTTTTGTGTATTGCATTAGCTGTTTAATGCTTTAATAATATCTGTAAAATCGCGAGATTTTAATGATGCACCGCCAATCAGGCCACCATCAATATCTTTTTGAGCGAACAAGCTTGCTGCGTTACCTGGATTACAACTACCACCATATAAAATAGTCGTATCATCAGCCACATTGAAGCCATATTTTGCGTGAATTTCGCTACGAATGAAAGCATGAATATCTTGCGCCTGCTCTGGTGAAGCGGTTAAACCTGTACCGATAGCCCAAACCGGCTCATAAGCAATTACAATTTTCTTAAAGTCTTCTTCGGTTAGACCAAAAATACCTTCTACCAATTGTTTTTTTAACACTTCGTAATAACTGCCATTATTGCGCTCGTCTAATGTTTCGCCAATACAAAAAATCGGGGTTAAACCATTTGCCAGAGCAACTTTAGTTTTTTCGGCCAATAAAGCATCACTTTCCGCAAAGTACTGTCTGCGCTCTGAGTGACCTAGAATCACATATTCGGCACCAACAGATTTTACCATTTTAGCAGAAGTTTCACCGGTATAAGCACCACTTTCTTTATCGCTGATATTCTGAGCACCAATTTTAACATCGTTACCACCCAATTTTGCCAGGCTGTTTAAATGGATGAACGGTGAGCAAATGATCGCTAACTGATCGCCTTTACGTTCATCTTTAACCATATTTACGATTTCACTGAACAACGAAACACCTTCGTTATAATCTAAGTTCATTTTCCAGTTACCGGCAACAATCTTTTTTCTCATGTTGTATTATTTAAGGATTGGTTGATCTTTTTAAGATCTGGTTTTATATTAAAATCGCCTATACGATTCAGTTAATTCAAATACTTTGGTCAGGATGTTTTTTTCAACCTCATTAAAGGCAACATCCTTTCTTGCAAACACCTTTTCAGTAGTCTCGAACATTTTTTGCAGTTTATAGGTATCGAAACCAGCAGCACCACCCCAGCTAAAATCAGGTATATGGTTCGGCGGAAAACCGGCACCAAAAACATTGGCTCCGATTCCTACTACACTACCGGTATTAAACATAGTATTGATACCACTTTTGGCATGATCGGCCATAATTAAGCCACAAAACTGCAGATTGGTATTGCGCATCTTTTCGCTTTCGTAATCATAAAGCTTTACCTCAGCGTAATTATTTTTTAAATTCGAGTTGTTGGTATCGGCGCCAATATTACACCACTCGCCCATTACCGAATTACCCAGGTAACCTTCGTGGCCTTTTGCCGAGTTACCCCAGATTACGGCGTTATTAATTTCACCTCCGGCGCGGCTATTTGGGCCAATGGTAGTGCCCGAATATATTTTAGCACCCATTTTTACGGAAGAGTTTTCGCAAAGGGCAAAAGAACCTCTTATTAACGAACCCTCCCAAACTTCGGCATTTTTACCAATATAAATGGGTCCATAACCGCTATTGAGCACACTACATTCTACTTTAGCACCCTCCTCCAAAAAAATATCGTTACCTAACAACTGATTAGTGCTACTGATATTTGCAGAAGTACGACCTTCAGTCAACAATTTAAAATCTTTCCTGATTTCGGCAGGATTATTCCCGAAAATATGCTCAGGATAATTGATTTTTACAAAATTTAAGCTGTAATTAACTGGCTTCAACTGTGTTTTGGCTTGCTGATAGGTTAATGCTTCACCATTACTGAAAGCCAATACAACATCACCAGCCAATAATACTTCACCGGTTTTAAGTGCAGTAACCGCACTTAATAAATCATCATCAGGGCAAGCCGATCCGTTGATAAATAAAGTGGCGTTAGATTTTGGCGCAAACTTTACAGAGAGGTAATCCTGGGTTTGAAAGCCAAAACCGGCTTTTAAGTATTTCGCCCATTTTTCTGCAATGGTTAAAATACCAATGCGCAAATCGGCCACAGGCCTGGTAAACGTAAGCGGACGAAGAGACATCCAGCTGGCATCATCAAAAAGATTGATTGTCATAAGCAACAAAAATAAAAAAAGTCCCGATGCTTTTGGCAAAGGGACTTTAAAAAATGCTTTTTGCTGCTAAAATTATTTTTTAGCGTAACGGTTTTTGAATTTATCGATACGTCCTGCAGTATCAACCAATTTCATTTTACCGGTATAAAAAGGGTGTGAAGTGTGAGAAATCTCTAATTTATATAGTGGATACTCGTTACCATCTTCCCATTTAATCGTTTCTTTAGTTTCTACGCAAGATTTTGTTAAGAAAGCATATTCGTTAGACATATCTTTAAAAACAACTGGTCTGTAGCTTGTTGGGTGCAAATCTTTTTTCATTTGAATATTATTTTTAGTTATCTGTGTGAAAGCAT
>Ga0308157_10001429_pt1 | contig 49540 bp, 68 predicted proteins | sample PhyBR1_FD_201035 | JGI IMG/M metagenome (GOLD analysis project Ga0308157, IMG submission 201035) | Phyllosphere microbial communities from UC Gill Tract Community Farm, Albany, California, United States - DLSLB.R1 | ecosystem: Host-associated > Plants > Phyllosphere > Unclassified | place: USA...
TAATCAAATTAAAGAAGGAATGACTTATGAAGAAGTCGTGAAAATTATTGGCGCTCCTGGCGAACTGAAAAACGAGGGAGGATCACTAAGTACTTACAGATTCGAAGGAAAAGGCTCTAATCCTCTAGCCTCTGGCGTTTTTATTTTTAGAAATGGCAAAGTGGAAAGTAAATCGCAACACAATCTTGAATGAGAACACTTGTGATTTTACATTTATAAATTCATCTTGAACAATCTATAATAAAAATCCGCCTAAGATTGGCCTTTAGGCGGGTTTTTATTATAGAAAAATAAGGAACTCTGACGATATAATACATGAGTGTATAAAAAAGAGGGGGAGTAAAATTGAAGTGGCTTAAAATCTTTGCGTGGATCGTATTTCCGTACATCATGATTCTCTTCGCTTGGAAACGATTTGGTGTAGTAAAAAGAACGACCGGCGTTCTCTGGGCTTTCCTTATTCTCATCGTGACGATCGTCCCAAAAGATGCAACACCAGAAACGGTAGCGACGACTAACGCGACGCCGGACACCGCTACTATTCAAACAACGACTTCTGAACCAAAAGCGCTGACATCTTCCGTGCCTGCCGCCGAAACTAAAACAACAACGCCCGCGAAGGAAACGGCTAAGCCTGCAACTACGACACCCGTAACCGATCCGACTCCCGCTGCTGAAACGGACGAGCAATATGACGTTGTTCTGGAATTCCCGGTCGCCAAATATCCAAAGACAGCAGCTCACATCTCCGCAGCAATTGAAGCCGGGCAACCAGCAGTCTGCACGATCGATCGAAACGGAGCAGACTCGAATCGTGATGCTTCACTGGCCGGATTGGCAACGAAAGCTGGTCACGATCGCGACGAATGGCCGATGGCCATGTGCGCTGAAGGTGGCGCAGGGGCAGATATTGCTTACGTCCCTTCGTCCGAAAATCGCAGCTCCGGATCTTGGGTAGGTCATCAGTTGAGTGACTACGCCGATGGCACCAAAGTTTTGTTTGTCTTGGACGGCGAAGCGACGGGAAAGGTTGTGGCTGCTGAAAAAGAAGCTCCCGCACCTGCAAAAGAGTCGGCAAAGGTTACGACCCCGTTACCGGAAAAGAAACCGGCTGTTGAGAAGGCACCTGTTGTTGCTACTCCGGAACCAAAGCCCGAACCTAAACCCGTACCGGCTCCTGAGCCTGAACCGGAACCAGAGCCGGTTGAAGAACCAGAAGTCGAGTATACGTTTTATGAAAACTGCTCAGCCGTACGTGCTGCTGGCGCTGATCCGATTTACGAAGGCGATCCCGGATACTCCCGAAAGCTTGATCGCGACGGAGACGGCGTTGGTTGCGAATAAAAACAAGGCCCCCGGATCTCCCGGCGGGCCTTTAGTATTCTATCCAGTATTCGATTCCGCCTCTTCTGGATCTCTCCTCCCGAAACTAGTCACGGGGAGTTTTGTCAGTGAGCCAGATCGACTCCGCGCCGCCTTTCGACGGACATTAGATCAACTCCCACTTTCAAAAATCTCTGAGAACCTGCTACGCCGCATTTTTTTATAAGTTAAACGGTATTTTTATAGTAAGAAAACCATTACATGTCTATAAAGAAAAGCTCATTGGGTTAAGCAGACAGTCGATTGCAGCATACATAAACCTCAAAAATGAATTTTAAGAAAAAAGCAGCTAACCTCTCAATGAGGCAACTACTTTTTCATATCGTATAATTTCTTTATAATTTCTTTTTCTTGCTTAGGAATAGCATGAAGTTTCTTTATAAACCATACAATCTCTTCCCCGTCTAGCCAATCATACAAGCGCACACCTTTATCCAACCAACGCTCATTAGGAGCCCTATCGGGAATTTCAACTATCCCATTGCAATGCATAATAAATCTGCTCATTTTTTTAGCAAATTCTGTGACGCGCCCTGTCTCTCTAACTTCATCTAATGCTATACCAATAAACGTATCTCTATTTTCTAAAAAATAAGGAATCAGAAAGACAATGTTTTCAGGTTGTATATTGGAAAACATTTTTGTTCCATCTGCTCCTAAAAAGAGAAGTTTATCGACCATATATTTGTTACGTACTTTAACTGCGTAAATAAGGGGGTTAGTCAGATTAACATCAGCTCCTCTAGATATTGCCCAGTCAAACAAATCCTGTCTATCCATAAAACATGCGCTCGATAAAACAGTCATTTTCTGAGAAACAGTATGATTTATTGAAGTTACATTTATGTTTACAACTCCGCTCTTGATAAGAGAGTCGCAATACTGCAAGTTATTTTGTTTGAAAGATCCAATAAATTCATCAACAATCAAAGTCAACATGATCACTCCTGAATTTTAATTTATCCTACGCTTAAACTTAAATTTTTCGCCATTTGATTTCATAAATATAATTTCTCCAAAATACAAGTAACTTGCTAAGTAATAGTAGTATGTATTTTTTAATTTATCAATAAAAAAATATTTACTGTAATAACTATTAATAAGTTTATAGTCTTTCTATTAACTAAACTCAAATATAAAAAATCCTGCTATAGGATCTCTCCTATGCGGGATTTTCGTCATTATTTTGTTAAGGTAATGACTGCCGTCCAATTCACTTGATCCCAGGTCACCTTAGCCCCCAAAGCTTCGCTGGCGAAGCGCAGAGGAACAAAGGTTGAGCCGTCCTTTGAAAAAGAAGCTGTACCCATTCTCTTTTCTCTTCCGTTGATTATCGCTATTTTATTGCCGACCGTAAGTTTAACAACTGTTTCATCTTTGGTGATCGTCACCTGCTTTGCAGCTTGGTTCCAGTTGACGGTGGCTCCCATAGCTTCAAATACCCCGCGGAGCGGAATGAACGTATTACTGTTAACTGAATGGGCTGTTGGATCGACCTTGACGTATTCGCCGTTGATTTTAATACCGATATTGTTGGCGTTGTACTTAATACTACCTGCTGACGGTTTCGAGCTATTGTTTACCGGAGGAGTTACTCCACCTGTGTACTTGCCAGCTGTAGTGAACGACCATGTTTTTCCTGCAGCGGTGACAGTGTACGTTTCGCCGGGGGAAAGATCTTTCTTAGGAATGATTAGCCAATCTGAGTAGCTATTTGTGGCAGAATATTCTTTCTTCTTATTTATTACAGGTATAGAAACATCTTTAGAGTTAACTATGCTCCCACTAACCGATACTGAGTTAGGCGCAGAAATAGTGACCACGTAACCGGAAGTGGAAATACCTGTCCCTGCTAGAGGGTTGGGTTCTTCCAAACCATTGAAGGACACAGGAACACCCGTCTGATTTGGGTAAGGATAAATAGAAATATCAGAACTTTTCCCGCCCAAAGCGTAGGTGAAGACAAAAGCATCCCCTGAAATGCCTACACCAATCTGGGTTAACTGTGGATGGACGATAGCGATACGGTGATAAGGGGCGTCGATCAAGTTATTCATAGCCTCTAAAGCACTCTTCTTCCAATAATCTATGCCCTCGTTTAAATCAGTGTAATTGAACGTATCCCCCGCTCCAGCTGCAATCAACCTATCTCTAAGTTTAAGACCTGTAAACCCTTTATTTCCAGGTACTTCGGAATGAGATATATCGTTGTTGGCCGAGATATAGGCGGCGTGATTCTGAGCAGCTTTTGTAAGAAAAGGATCAAGCTCAACAGGCGTAAGCCCGGCGGAAATACGAACTTTATTGAAATTTGCTAGAGCATTCTGTACATTAGCCGGATACGCATAATTCGAAACGCTGGCGCTGATCTGCTGGACAGGAGCCGCTAAAGCCTCCTGTTGGAACGCTTGTACCCCCGATAGAATGATCCCTAATGCGGCGACTACCGCTGTGATCTTGACGACAAATCCTTTACTCATTGCTGATAACCCCTCCATTGTTCGAAAACTCTTCATTTTATGTATTTCGATAAGTACTGATACTTCTCTTCAACAATTAATCGGTTTCCGTCCCTTAAAAGTTAATTGGTTGTCTTGAATATGTTTACATGACGCTGATAATACACGCCTCCTATCCGGACACTAAACTCTGTATACTTTTCAACCGGACCGCCATAATCGACAATCGAATTGTCTTGCGCGTCGAAAATAAGCACTCGCACCTGCAACAACGCTGCGGCGAAAAACTCTTCATTACTGATCAGTTCTTTATATGTATTCATATAAGCCTCCTTGTAAACAGAAAACGGCCCTATCCTGATCGTTCAGGTAGGGCCGATTCTTTCGGTTGTTCTTATTATAACAACCAAGTAAGTTAGCGTCTAGTCGAGTTTGAGATTTTTTGGTATGTTTAAGAAACAAATATCATGGAGAGTGATTTATTTGAAAAAGAAAATATCTTTGATTTTATTTGCTAGCATGTTGGTTGGTACAAGTGCTTATGCTCAAACTGAAAAAATTTCATATAGTAGAGAAATGCCTGCTTTTCATGCGAGCGTTAGTGATCCTGCCCAAAGCATCAAAAATGCAGCCTTTTTTAACGCGTGTACACAACTTGCTAAGGGACTTCGAATGATAAAAAGCGTTCATCGTATAGCTTATAATGAAATACTTCTATACAATAAAGAAGAACTGATTAATGATGTTGAACAACAATTAAACCTGGCTAAGACAAGTAGAAGCGACTTATCTGAAAACATGAGAACGTTGAAAGTGATGAACGATCCGGCAGCCACTAAAGTTCTAAGTCTGCACTTAAAAGCCATTAATAATTATATAACTGCTAATACATATCTTAAGAAGTATTATAATTCTCCAACGCAATTCAATTTTAATTCGTTTGTAAAATACGATGACCAAGCATACAATTTATCTGTTGAAATCGCAGAACTTTCACAGGAAAGATATGCCTATTATATGAAGAAAGCTCTAAACAGCTTACAATAAGAACAGCCCGCTACAGGCCGAGGCCTGAGTGGGCTTTTGTCATATCGTGATCCGAAACGAACAGTATTTACGTGCGTACCATTCCCCATTCACTTGTACTTTAAGAGGTGTGTAGGCTTCAACGACTCCTCCTGGCTCAACGAGCTCGTCCGGATCGAACGGATTTTCGTCTACCACTGCGACAAGTACCTGAAGCAAAGCAGCCGTCAGCAGCTCCATATCCGTTTTTAATTCCTTATATGTATTCTCCATGATCTAAGCCTCCTTAAACGCAAAAACGGCCCCGCCTGATCTCAGGTAGGGCCGATTCTTTCGGTTGCTCTTATTGTATCGAGCGAACAAACAAATGTCTAGTTGCTTGTTCCTTTTTTTGGTATGGTTGAAGCAAACAAGATGCGGAGGATGATATTTTGAAAAAATTCATGTTAGGAGCGTTATCAATCGCATTAGCGGGCGCATTCGCTTTTCCAGGAAGTGTTGGCGCAGTTAAAGCAGATTCTTATTATGAAAATTTCCCGAGTGACGTTGAAAATCATGAGATCATCATCAATCGAGGTAGAGATTATGTGATCAAAGCATATGACTTTAATAGAATGATTGCTTTGGGCGACTTGATAAGCAGCACTTCGCGTACCCACAGCGCTGCTTACGACGAATTTAAGATCTATGGAACCAAAACGCAGTTGGATCTTGCGAAGCAGAATCTCAGTGAGCTTACGACATCGGTTTCTAAGATGAAGTCGGAGGTTTCTTACATGACAGATAGCAGTCCATCTCAAATACTTTCTAACTATACAAATTCCATAAATAGGTACAAAACAGCAAATATGTACTTGGGCAAATTTTATGCAACGAGAACAGAGTACAATTTTAATATGTATATGAAGTACACGAAAGAAGCCTTTGATTTGGCTTATGCTGGTAAGAAAAAGTCGTTATCCGAATATCAATATTATACGGGGATGGCTCTAGATATTCTTTCCCTAGGCCAATAAAAAAACAAGCCCTGCCTTAATTGGCAGGGCTATTTGTTTATTCAATCGGCATGCCGGCGGCCGCACGGAGTTGATTGGCCAGCGCGTTGAAGTGCTTCGCTCGATCCAGATCTCCGGCGTCGCGCGCCGCGTACCAGGCCGGCGAGAGCCAGCGGAAGACGATCTCCTGCACGTTGCTCTTATGCAGCTTGACCGGCGCGGCCAGCTTGTTCCCTTCAATATCTACGCCCGCAGCCGATCGCAGGTTGTCAGCCAAGCGTGTCCAGTGAGCTGCCTCCGGCTCTTTGTTGGCATCCCGCGCCTGTTTCCATGCTGGGCGCACGTAGTTACTGATAAGAGATTTCGCAGCATATTCGGTCAGCGGCTTGAAGTCCAGTTCTACCGGTTTCGGAGTCGGGGCCGGTACGGGAGTAACTTCAGCAGCCATTTCCGCTACGACATCGTTGATCAAATCCTTGAGCGTCTTGCCTCCCGACTTAAGGGCGTTGTCACAGTCGATCTTCCGCGCCGGGTCAAGCTGTTTATGACTCGGGATGAATAGACGCGGGTCTTTCTTCCACTTCGTGCAGCAGTAAGCCATATACCAGACAAAACGCTTGTAAGCCTCTTCGAAATCAATCTTTCGAATAAGCTTTCCACTTTTCCACGCCTCGCCGTAACACAGCTCTACGCCGATTGCTGCATCGTTCGCGTTATAACCGAAGCGTTCGTTGTCAGTTTTGACGTTGTACAATACATGCCACGCTTTTTCTCCTGGATCCGGACCCGTGCCGGCGGGGATAATCTCTAGAATCTTTCGATCGTCAATAAAGGTATGTGCGGATGCTGAACGATCCGTTAGCCCATCAAAGTAACGGTAATGATTATCTGCGTCTGCTCCCGGGTTTCCAGTATCGTGTGCAACAAAAAAAGCAGGCACGCCGGTTGTCATCCGGGTGCCTGGCCGTGTGTTCGAGCGTTTCCGGATATACCGGCGCTCAATTTCATATTTATTCAAATTCAAGAGGTATCCTCCTTGGCCGATCAGGCCGTTTTATTGTCTTCCGGATCCGGCACGATCGGTGCGGTCGTTGCCGCTTCCTCCGCCTTCTCCGCTTTGATCGCTTCAGGTTGCGCTTCCGGAATCAACTGCGGATTCTCCGTAGGCTGTGCCCGAGACTGGAAAATATGAACGGCGTTTCTTAAGAAGTCCGGCATCGGCACGTTCATTTTCCCGAGGTTTTCGATGATTGATAGCAATTCGTTCGCTAGATAGAAAAATACAACCGCATCCCTGAACATGTGCAAGTCACCCAGCACCATGTCAACTAAATGCGCAACCGCTACAACTGCGAAAATGGCAACCTTTCTTACGATTCCGGCGAATCCGACACGACTCCGTAATTCACCTCGGTACCAAGCAGCTCCCCAGCCCGTAAGCCAATCTATGATGACGAAAAATACTAATGCGTTGAGCAGCATACTCCACCCTCCAAACAAGAAGCCGGCTACGGCCCCAGCGGCCGCCCACGACCCCTTGAAAATTTGATCCCCCATCCCCTATGCTCCCTTCATATGTGTGCTCTCCCGGAAAAAGAGCATTAAAATAGCGCGTCCCATAATGGGCGCGCTCTATCCGGCCGGCTCCGGCTCTTTCGGTTCTTGCGGTTCTTGCGACTTTGCTGGTTCCCCGGCATCACCTCCCTCGCGGATGTCGTCGCCGATCTGCTGCACCTGGTCAAGAGCATTCAGCGCCGTGGCGATCTCCAGCTCAAGAGATTGCAGAATCGATCGTTGTCGCTGCGGCGGATATTGTTGAAGCACAGCGGAAATCGTATCAGCCAACTCAGCCTCCGGTTTGGTTAGGTCAATTCTGCATTTCATTTCGATTTTGTATTTCATACTTCGCTCCTTTTCGCACGCCAAAAAAGCCGCTCTGGAATAGGCGGCTTAATGCGAATTATTTTATAAATTTTTGGAAATCCAGTTCATATACAGCGTAATCGGATGTACCGTCCCAACTCACATAAAGTTCGGCCGGTTTTGAATAGTCTACAATTTTCGGATCAGCGTCAAAGCGGATATTCCGATCGTCCGAGAATAAGGTTTCTTTTTCATTGTAAAACAAGTGCTCTTTTCGAGCTACTCGCGAACTTTTTTCTATATATATTTCTTGTTCGTCTTGCCTGAGTGAAAAGGTTAGATCAGGCGAATTTTCTGCTTTAGACAAGGAAATTTCAACCGAAAAACTTAACCTTTTCCCGTCCAAAATAGGAAAGTGTATTTCGTAGGACGGGCGATCTTCAAAGGAACTATGGTAATCAGAAAGATATGGGCGACGCAATCCGTGCTTGTTCAGATATACGCGTGATACCACCTCGTTTTGGGGGGTGTCGAAAACAACTACGGGAAGCTTGTGTTCAGCACCGCTTCGTAAATCACTTTCAATAATCGGCAACTCATTTATGGAATCCAGCTGCATCCAATCATCAGACTTCAAGTCCATTCCCTTGGCTACAAGCTCCCTTATCTCTTTATCGGGTAACAAGAAAATTTTCCGATGTATTCTTTCTGAATCATTCTCGAAAACCTTCGATATGAATGAGCTTGCAGATTGTATTTTCTCAATAGCGAAATTTCCAATGACCAACAACAAGACCGCCAAAATTATTGAGGGTAGAATAAATTGATTTCGTTTAACCATGGCGGCGCTTTACTTCTGGCTGATCGAATCTATCGCACTCTGGATTAGCGAGATTTCCGTCTCAGCATCTGTAACCATTTGTTCGTATTCGGCCAATTGCTTCTTTTTAGCTTCTAAAGACGCACTCTCTTTAATTTCTGTAGAGCTGGCTTGGAGAGAATCTTCCAGCGCCTCTACTTGTTTTTTGATTTGATCTCTTTCAATCATAGTGGGGGCGAGAATGTTATTTTTATAATTTTCGAGTGCCTTCAACAAGTCTGTTTCGCTTCTACCGGCATATTTATTATTTGTCGTGTCGACTTCTTTGGAATTTGATGTAGCTTCAGCAGATACAACATCAATTTTTTTGTTCTTCGAGTCCAATTTAATCCCAGCTCCTAACGAGTCAGATACCGCGCGAAGCGGAACCATCGCTTTATTATCGACAATCGCTGCTTTATCGGACAATTCCTTTCCATTTACAGTAACAGTGTATTCGGCAGCAACCTTCGTCCCGATCATACTTTTCACCTGAGCAGTCACCGCACCAGCAGTTGTGCTCAAAATACTGCCCGCCAATAAACCAATAACAAGATATCCAGCTTTTTTCATAGGAACCCCTCCAACATAGTGGTAAATGATTACCTTATCTTACCATTATGCTGCGCCTGTTGTGTAGCTTCCTCCGAAATTAGCATTTGCTGTATTTCCGTGGTTGTGTGAAGGAACCGTGTACGAATGGCTATGTCCTCTATCTGACTTAGATTCGATTGCATTTCTCAAGCTGTTCAGCTCGGCGCGCAGCCCGGATATATCTCCGATGCCAAGAGTCAATCCACTTACACTTCCCAAAAAATTGACGCTACTATTAAACGTTGCCGGCCCCGCCATAGTAGCCGCTCCCTGCAAGCGGATCGGACTTGCCGTATTGTTCGATCCGATAATGATATCGCTGCTGAACAAGGTGAGCCCGCCGGACTGATACGAATTGATTTCACCCGAATATGATCCACCGGGACCGTAAAATCCGATCGACGCAACACCGTTATCCGAGTTCGTGCTGATTCGTATACGCGCTACTCCGCTGCTGTCGTAAGCGCGAAATCCTTCTATGTTCTCCTCGATTCTTCGACCAGATGCCGCTGTCCGGAAGAGGGCGCCCGTAATTGTTCCGCCTTCAATGTCAGTACCACGAACGGTTGACGCTACAATATCGCCAGAAAAGCGACCTGACGTCGCGCTCATGATACCGCCGGACGTCACCGTAAACATCCCGTTGCCCACGTTGATCGATGAGCCAGTGATCGCGCCATTGGTAAAGTTTGAATAAGCGATATTGGCGTAGTTGGCCGTGAGGCTGTTCGCGATCAGATCGCCTTTCATATTCAACCGGAACGGCGCTGTATCAAAATTTGATGCTCCGGCCGAGATCCCACGGTTGTTAATTCGTGTGACATCTTCGCCGCTGCCGATCAGCATGGAGACGAAGTTACCGAACTGACCGACGACCGTCTCCGCAACTACGCCGCGCGCCGTCACCGCTGATCGGATCGTTTTCCAGCCGTCCGTGCTGATCCCCAAGCCACCAGCCGTAAGCCGGACCTGATTCAACGGATTCGTTTTCTCTTGCGCCAGAATGCCACCCTCGGCCGGGTAGCTGATCTCGGTTTTGCTGTTGTCAATGTCGATCACCGCTTGCCGGGCGAACGATTCGAAGATGTCGGCCCGGATTCGGCCCCCGGACATCATATCGTTGACGATATTTTTTGCTTTATCCAAATCGGCGATGATGTCGTTCCAATCCGATCGGATAAAGTTGGCCACCGTCGCTTTTGAATGCTGATCCGGAGCGAAGGGGTACTCGGTCAGCTCCGTAACTCGCGCCTTCAGATTCTTTAATCCCATTTCGGGGTCGTACGCATATACGATGTCCCCCAGACCCGCCGGCGCCGCTTTACCCTCGAGCTTATGCAGATCGGCCGTATCGATCTGGACCTCCAGCTCGGGTACTTCTTTTTTCGCAAGCTCTGTCCGCGCAGCTTCCAGCAGTTCTTTCGGATCTTCGACGTCTTGGTCGCTCATTTCGCCGTCGAAAAACTTGATATCATTGCTTTCCCACGCGCCTGCGTACTGCGAAATTAGGAAGTTCGATTTCAGCACACCGTTGACGATCGCACCCGGCACTGCTTCGAGCCGCGCACGCTCTTCAACCGTGAGGATTGAAGCCGGCTGCCCGATCCACGTTCGGCCATCTTTCATCGTTGCATACATGCGAGTAACCAAGTTCGACGCTTGATCTTTGAACTGGTCATTGACGATATTCTTCCGGAGACGGTACTGATGCCCCTTGTCTTCCCCGATCTGTTTGCGCAATCGGATCACGTAGTTGTCCGGCTCCACTTCCATGCCGTACAGCTCAACAAGCGCGTTCAGCGCCTCCATTGCCGTTGTACGTCCCCAGTCCTTCACATCGCGCAAGCCAAAGTCGTCGTCGATCTTGAATTGAAACAACCCGCCGGTTGCGGTTGTGATCCGCGCCAGTAGCACGCTGACCGGCACGCCGTACATTTCCTCCACATATTGATCATACGGGATTTTGAAGTCGGTAAGTTTCGTCATCACATGCATGCAAACGATCTGCGCAGTTAACGCTTTGCCGCCACGGACCCGGCTGCGTCCGTTGATTACGTAAAACTGGCCGCGCTCGTCCTGGACGTGGCCTTTCAACAGAATTTTTTCCTTATAGTCCTGCGAGGTCATCGGCACCGTGAACGTCAGCTCGTAATCCGAGTTGATCCGACGGCGCCGTTCTACGTTGCTAGCAGAGATAAGGAACCCTGTCCGTTTACGATTTTTGTCGAACGCTTCTAAATATTTTTTGTTCATCAGCATCGCCTCAATACAGGTATTTGTCGTTATGCGTGATCCGCGTTAGGACGGATCGCTGCGTCTCGCCGTCTGAGTAAGTCAGTGTGTTCACGCCGCGGATCAGCTCCAAGAAATCGCCTTCCATCAAATGTGCAGCATTCTCACCGTTGATGGTCACGGTCATTTCGGCCGTATCGATCTCGATGCGTGCACCTGGTGGGAAGTTGCCTGTAAACCGAATCTCCTCGACGTGCGCCCGGACGATTTTCGCGAGCATTTCGGTCTGTGTCTCGATCGTCGCGCCGATCATTCGCTCACGGATCAACTGCGCCAGCATTTCGGTTTGCGTTTCGATATCGGCAGCCAACGAAGTCTCCCGGATAAGGGTCGCACCCATTTCCGTCTGCGACTCAAACACGGCAGACAACGGAGCTTCTACGTTGATCCTCGCTTCAAATTCCGTTTGCGTTTCAAAAGTTACGGCTAGTGCAATCTCAAGCGAAGCAGCCCGACCGAACGGTGTACGCCCGAATGGGCTTGCATTAAACAAGGTATCGCCACCTTTCATGATTGAGGGCTTTTTTATACGCTTTTGCCTTAAAGCTTATTTAACATTAGTGGTATTCGGTCACATTTTTTTTGTATACATATGAAGTTGTTTTATTTGCTAGTAACATTTGTCCTCTGCTTTGATCGGGCAGAAAAACAAATCGGAATTGGGTCGGATCTAAATCAAATTCAGAGAAGTTTAAACTTCCTGCATAGTCTACTCCTGCTTGATTCGGTTGGATCGTCAAACTACTAATGATCCAACCGTTTCCGTTGTTATATAAGAGCCTGAAAACCGTGCCCGCATATCCTGCATAGTTTGGATCAACGGCAATTGCGAAATTAATTTTCACTACCCTTGGGAGAACATCAAAGGTCAACAGCGTGTATACTCGGATGTTTGTCCAAGTGATATTGTTATATGCAACTGTTTCAGACCCATAGGCCCAAGCAATTTTAGATTCTTCAATCTCAACATCTCGAGTTGTCGAGTACGAGTAGCTTTTCAAATGCTTAACCCCAGAACGTGTTTGAATTTTCACCGCCGGGATATCTCCGCCATTTGAAACGAAGTTCAAACACCCGACTCCCTTTGGTGTTTGAACCCTAACTCCTTTATAAGATATGTTTGTATCATCTAAAGAATATATCCCAACGTCTTTGATAGAGTTATTGACACGTATTTTTTTCGTACCTATTTTCACCATATACATGCCCTCTCCTTATAAGTCTGCTCTTAGCCACATGTATCCATTCGGCTTACCCGTTGGATCTGAGCCAGAATATATATCAAGTTGGCTTTTAGCTGACGCCACCTTAGCATCTATATAAGTTTTGGCATTAGCTTCCGCTTCTGAAGCTTTTACCGTACTATCTGCCTTAGCGGAAGTGAGAACTAAATCTGCGTATACCTGTGTAGCGAGCTTTTGCAGGGTAGGCTGCACTGCCTTCGTAATACCGCTGACGTCAGTGATTAGTGAGATGTTCCAGCCTGTTTCCCAACCGTCGACGTTTGTGAATATTGCTGCTACTTTTTCGACTTCAATGCTAGATTGTGCCCAAACTGTCGTCACTCCACCTAACAAGACACAGGCGTCTGTACCATCAAATCCGAATGTGACGGCTGAAAATGGCGCATCTCCAATCAGTTTTGCCTTTGGGTAAATCCAATTGCCCCCTCCGCCGTTATTCGCATAAGCAGATAAGATCAGTCTCCACGATCCGCCATCTGTTGTATGGCTGTATCCCGCGATCTCTATATCTAGCATCGTCGCACTAAATGTGCGTGGGATTTTGATTTTAACTGCCCCTGTTGAAGTAACGGCGGACAGGTAATGCCCCGCGACATTTTTATACGTTTTAAACGCATTTAGATATGTCCGCTTGATCGCCCCCGTCATATCTCCGCCACTGATCGGAAGTTTCGTTGCCGCATCCTCTCTTGCAGCAAACGATTTAGGCGTTACAGTCTTGGTGATTCCTGAAATGTCGGTTCGTGTTTCAATACGCCAATCTTTATCGTATCCATCCGTGTTTTTATAGACGGCATGAACGTTTTCGATCTCGACAGTCGCGTAATCCCAGCTTGTTGAAACCGAACCGAGCACGATTACTCCACGTCCCAATGCTGCATCGAAACCGAGCGAAATTTCATTCGCTGTAAACGGTGGATATCCTCTCAATTCAGCGGATGCATTGAGCCACGCTTGCGAGTCGGGATAGCTGTACCCGGTCAGATCCAGATTCCAACCGCCACCTCCTCCGGTCGCTCCGGTGAAGTTGTGTCCGCGAATAGAGATTCGTAGCATCGTTGTCGCCCAGCCCTTCGGCAAGACGATTACAAGCGCTCCTGTGCGCCTCGACGTAAAGTATTGTGTTGCAGGACGATCGTAAACGTCGAAGTTTACAGATGCATCCCCCGTCGTCACTACACGTTCGGCTTTAGATAATTTATTTTGCTGCAAATCTTCGATATTGCCTTTGAATGTATCGTGGTCATAAGCGGTGTAGTAACGAGCTGCACGAGTACCGACACTCCATGATTTCGCCGCGCCCTGAAAGCCCCGCGATACGCCAGTCAGCTTATTGCCAGTCTTACCCGTATACAAAATGACTTCCGCTGTCTCATCACTGCCGATCGTTGCCAGATTTGGTGCGCTCGGCAGCCTCGACGCATCGAGCAGCGTGATTTCGGTTGCGGCGACAGTTGCGGCAACGGCCAGTTCTGTTCCCGGCGAGCTTATCTGCGCCGGGTACATGATTTGTTGTGCCATCTACGCTCCCCCTTACTGCCCGAAACGAACGACAATAGAATCTTTGTAGATCTTCACTTTGTCGTTCATCAAGAACGTCTTAGGTGTACCCAACGGACCTAGGAACAGTAAATTGCCCCCCGTTTTCGCCGTTCGAAGTCCGATGTGGGTAATCAGGCCGATATCTCCCGTAAAAATCGGAAACTCAATATCGGCCGTGTTTTTCCCGGTCTGCTTTCCATTTTCTAAAGCGGCGGCAGTAAAAGCGATCGCTTGACGCTCATAGCCATTACCTGAAACCTCCTGACCTGTATCTGCCGCAGTAGGATCAGACTTGTAGAGCGCAATAAACCAAGTTGTAGGTGGGGTAAAAGCCACTCCTCTTAGCGCAGAATTCAAAATTCGCTCTGACAGCCAGTTCGAGATTTGCATTGCCATTTCGATTCCTCACTCTCTGATATATTCATTTGCGAATTTAAGTCCGCGGATCGTATTGCTGCCGATATTGGTCAACACGATCACCGGCTGCGCGCCGACGTCCGAATCCGATTCGACTTTGAGCTGCTGCGGAGACTGCGTAATCGTTAGCTCCTGCAGCCGCTCCGGCGAACGTGGGAACGGATCGTGCATTTTGATCGGGATCGTGACCATGCCATCGAACAGCAACTTTTCGATGTCCATTGTACCGGCGTACCGACCGTAATAGGTCCGGTCCGGCAAATCCTCAAACGAAAAGGCGATATCGCCTTTTCGCGCATTAAAAAGAGCCGCCACTTGGGCGACTCTGCGGTGATAATCGAATGTTGTATCTTCGGCCATGACCACGCATTCGAGGTTGATCACCCGGGGTCCGTAGTCGCTGCCGAAATCAATTTCCCCGTCACGTCCGGCAAGCTGCACGTTGTAATCGCGAGTCGGCGGTAGGACGGGGATATTGTGCTTGATCAGGCCGAGGCCGATCGAGCGAAAGCTGGTGCCATTTGCAGTTGCATCAATCATCCGCTCTTTCCTCCCCTCATACTTACGCGACGCAAGAACTGATCGCGTTCCGACCAATACACTTGAGCCGTCGATTCATCTTCAAAATGATTGTCCCCGGATACAATCGAAACCCGGTTATCGATCGTAGTCGTATTGTTGGTCGTGCTTGCAGGTGTGAACTTTGGCATCGAGAAATCGATCTTCGGCAGACTCATATTCAACAGCTTCATGAGGTTGCCCTGCTGGAAGTCGTTCATTACAATTTCACCGGCATGCACAATAGCCGGAACGGCTGCGCCGCGCATCCCTTGAACGATGCCGCCTTCGCTGAACTGCTGTAGTTTGCCGGTATCTTTGCCAATGCCGTATTTCGCGCGCAACGCTTCGTTCTGAGCGGCCAATACCTTCATAGCCGCAGCGTCGCCGCGCGCCTTCGCCAAATCCCACGCGTCCTTGTTGGCGTTGTACTGATACAAGTCCAGCGCCTTCGTGTCAGTATTCTGTTTAGAAGCCGTTCCCGGCGCCAGCCCCACGGTAGGAACGCCCGCTTCGGTCACGAGTGTTTGCGCCGCGGCGATCTGGTCCATGCGAGCCTGGTAGTCCGCGACGAATTGATCCAGTTGCGCGATGATCGTCTCGTTCTTCTCCGTTTCCTTGAGGATTTGGAGATTTTTCAGGTTCTCGGCGGAAAGCTCGGTCGTCGAAGAAAACTCGTCGTAAGCTGCGGACAAGCCTTCGTAATGGTCCTTGGCCGCCTGCATCTTATCGTCGAAGTCCTTCTCCTGCGTCTTTTGCTCTTCCTGAATGGCGGTCTTCTGGTCTTCAAGCGCTTGGCGCGCCATTTTGCGACCGTGTTCGCGGTCCATATCCTCGATTTCCTTCGCGACCTGCTTCCGCTCTGCAATTCCCTCGGGGCTGACGGCGGATTGTAGCAATTCAAGCCGGGCGACTTTCTCCGCGCGCTGCCGCTCGTAGTCGTCCTGATCATTGTTACGCTCCATGGCCTGCATCAGATCGTCCAGCGCCTTTATTTTGGCTTCCTGCGCCGCCGTATACGCGTCCTTCTCGGCTTGGATGCCTTTGATCTCGGCGTCGCGAGCGGTATCGAGCGCCTTCTTCTGCTTCGTCGCCGCTTCAGTGACGGATTTCGTCGCTTCCTCAGTCAGCCGCTTCTTCAGGTCATAGACCTTTTCGTCCGCGTTCATACGTTCGTCGGTGCCTTCGAGATAAGCAGCTTGGAGCTTTTGGTACTCAACCAGCTCCTGCGCCGTCGTAAGCTGTCCCATCGCCTTGGCGTGGTTGATCCGCTTCTCGGCGGCCGAATAAAACTGCTGATCCAACTCCGCGCGGGTTTTGTAGATGTTCTGTTCCAATTCCCACTGCTGCGCCGCCGAACGGGTCTTATCCGCCTGCATACGCAAATAAGCGTCCAACTCCATTTGGAGTACAGACACTTTATCTTTCCCGGCCATTTCCATTCGGATCGCTTCTTTGTTGATCCAGTTTTCCGAATGCTCGTACCGGGCCTCGACAAGTTTCTTCGACGTATCCTGGTATTTCTTCTCGGAATCGGCGCGCTGATCAGCAGTCAATGCCGTATTCTTCCGGAGTCGGTTATAGCCTTCGGCCTGCATCTGGAGAATTTCAGCTTCGGATTTACCTTGCCGCTCCATCCGCTCGGCCTGCTTATCGATCCAGTCATTCGAGTGCTCAAACTGTGCCTGACCAAGCTTTTGAGATGCATCGTAGTATTTTTCGTCGGCCTCAGCTCGCTGCGCCGCCGTGAGCGTCTGACTCTTCCGCATGCGATCGTAACCGGATGCCTGCATTTGCAAAATGGCTGCTTCCGATTTACCTTGTCGCTCCATCTGCTTCGCTCGCTTATCGATCCAGTTGTTCGACTCGTCGAACTGGATCTCCGTCAGGCGCTGCGTCAGGTCGTAAACCTGCTTGGTCGATTCCGCCCGCTGCTCTTCCGTCAGCGCTGCATTTTTCAACTGCTCCTGATAGAAGCGAAGCTCTTCTTTCGTCCGCTCTGCTTCCCCGCGGCCCTGCTGACGCATCCGCTCAACCTTCGCCTCCATGTTGGCCTGGAGAGTTTCGAACTGATCGGAGTTGTACTGGTCTTTCATCCCGCCCTTATCGGATTGGATATCGCCAATTTTTTCGGTCAACGAGCGGCGCTTGTTAATCAACTCGTCGGATACGAGTCCGGATTGATCAATGAGCTGACGCTGTTCTTGCAATTGCTGCTGGATTTCGCTTTTGAGTTTGAGCTGCCGTTCGTACTCGGCTTTGTACTCTGCGGAATCCTTTCGCATATTCTCTTGTCGCTGCTCGGACTGCTTAATCGCCAGCTCCTTGTCGGCGATTTTCATATCCTTAATGCCCAATTTTGATTCAAGCTCTGCAACATCGATATCGTAAAGCTGATCGCTGATCTTCAAAAGTTCGCTTTCTGCTTCCGTCTGCTTCGCCGCAACATCCTTTTGTGTCGGTGCTTTTGTCGTCACTTCTCGCGGCGAATACTTGGCGGCGATATCATCGACGTAAGAAACTGTACCGTAGCCGTTACCCTCGTTGTACTTGTTTGAGTAAGCGATCATATCGGCCTTGTTATAGCCACCAGTCTTTTTAAACCAGTCAATGATACCGGATCCCATGTTGTAGCCGCCGAGCGCCATCTTCCAATCTCCGCCCGCTTTATCCAACAAATCGGCCAACATTTTTGTGCCGGCACTGATGCTTTCCGCAACCGTGGAGTTGCCCATCCCATTAACCTGCATCACGTTCGTAATACCGTTCGCGCCGAAACTCGATTCTTGCTGGATGACCGCCGCGATTAGGAACGGGTCCACGCCGTACTTCTTCGCGGCGGCATTGATCGTTTTTTCGTACTTTCCGGTATAGGTCCCGTAAGCGCTCGCCGTGCTGGATGAGTTCGACGTGCTTGGGCTTGCCGAAGTGGGCGTGCTCATGTTGGCTACACCTGGGAAGCGGACCGCGCCATCGAATTTTCCGGACCAATACGAGTTATTCATGTCCTGAGTGGATAATCCGCTTTTCTCGCCGATATGAAGGAACTTGCCGTCGCCTTTATATATGCCGACGTGCGAGTGCTCGCGCCCCGTTGTGTTAAAGAAGATCAAATCGCCCGGCTTCAAATCGGACTTTTGAACCTTCTGATTCTTACTGTTGTTGTACTGATCGAGCGTTGTCCTTCCTACGTCGATCCCAAGAAACTCTTTATACGTTTTTTGAACGAGTTGCGAGCAGTCTGCTACAGCGTTTTTCAAAAACTGATCGAACGAGGAAGAAGCTTTTCCGCCCCACAGGTACTTGAACGTTCCTTCGTAACCGGACATCGTACTGAATAAATCGTTAAGTCCCGTTGTCCCAACTCCGCCCGCGCCGCCTCCGCTGACTTCTGTTTCAATCGGCATAAGCTGGGTCGGATCTTCGTATCCAGCTTCGTAGAGGGCTTGCCGTTCCAGCAGCGCGGATTTCTCCTGCTTGAGCAGATCGAGATATTCTTTCGACGACTTCGCAACGCGTCGTTTGGCCGAATCGAGCTTGTCGAGCGACTTGGTGTTTCCTTCGATCGACTTCATCAGATCGGTCATGACTTCGACCGATTCTTTGTTCGTTTTGTTCGCGTCTTTTGTGGATTTTTCGTTCTCCTCGACGCCATAAGTGTTATCGTTCAACAGCTTCGTCATGGCGTCGATCTGGTTGCTACTCAGTTGGAGCTGACCAGCGTATTCGTTCAATACTGCTTTTACCTGCTCTATGCCTTCGGATTGAGCATCGGCACTTCTTTCAAGCTGATTTTGCAGCACATTGAAAGGCGCGAATCCAGATCCGAGCAAACTCTGCGCCGCGGCTTCCGAGGCTGCTACGACTCGATCTTGGGCATCAGACTGCTTCTTTTCTAAGTCGGCGAGCTTCGCTCTCGCTTCCGCGAACGAAGATATAGAAGCAAATTCTTGTTCATATACGCTAATGCGTCTTAAGGACTGTAAAACGACTTCGCGAGTAGTTTCCCTTTCGGCCTTCAGATCACTGATCGCTTTCTTGATTTTGATGTCTCGAAGTTTTACGAGCACATCTCCTTCAAATGTCCAGCCATCTGCCGTCTTTCTGATCTCTGAGGCCAATTCCGGGTATTTCATAATCAGTTCAGCCGCTGCCTGCGCATTGAACGATTGATTTTTTGCGACTTTATCGGAAGCTTGGTTCAATTCAGCAATCGCCGAAATATTCTCGTCGATAGATTTTTTTAGAGCTTCAGTCTGCTCCTCCACGTCCTCCGCGACTTGGCTTAACGTATCAGCGACCTTGCCGGATGCCCCGCTCAAAGCATCCAATTCCGCTTTTGCATTGATTGCTTCAATTGTCATCTGGCCCATCTGGACATCCGTATCGCTGATCGAGGCTTGCAGCTTGCGACCTTCTGCTTCTAAACTTTCAAGGTTCCCTTCGAATCTTTCGAGTGCGTGAAGAGATTCATCCATATTTTTAAAAGTAAATACGCCTTTTAAAAACTCCAAACCTCGCTCTCCCGAACTATTCTTCAAAGCCTCAATTTTACTTTTTGCTTCGTCGATAGCTGCGTTATTCGCTTCGAGCTGCTTCGCCAGATCGCTTTTCTGATCACCCAACGCGCTTCTTCGGTAATCGATTTGCTTAGCGATCAGTTGATTCAGGTTGTCGACTTGTTTTTGAGTCGCCGCCGCTGTATAGCCGGCAGCACGAAGCTGTGCTTCACCCTCTTCTCCGATCGTCATCGTCAACGCCTGCGAAATCTGATCGAGTTGGCGCTTAGTCTGAACCTGTTTACTGGAGGAGAGTGTGCCTTCCGCTATCATTTTCGACAAAGATTCATGAGCAGTCACCAACTTCGGTAACAGTTCGATTTGTCTTTGATACTGGCTAATCATCTGCTGACTCGCCGAATCTTTATCTTTCAAAGCTTCTTGGCGTTCACGATCGGCTTTCTCCGCTTCTCCGCTCTTAAACGCATAGAGCGCGACCGCTCCGATCAGTAAGGATAGCCCGGCAGTTGCGGCCGCTGTCGTTACGGTTGCGACTGCTTGGGCCCGGCTCAAAGCGCTTGTTGCGGCGGTTGCGGCTACCGTCGAAGCTGTATTCGCCCCTCGCGCGGCAGTTTGCTCGACCGTCGAAACGACAACGCCGTTTCCGGAAACGATGTTCACAGTATTCGCCGCAGTGTTTGCGCCGGTCGCCGCCGTGCTGGCGGCTGTTGTCGCTGCGTCTGCCACCTTTGCGGCCGTCAACACTTTGGTCGCGGCCACGACGGCCATGATTGGTCCCGACAATGTTTTGTAAGCCAGGAACAGTCCCGCGATGCCTGCGGAAGCCGCGTATACGCCGGTCGGAACTTTGGTTAAGCCGATTAACAACTGATCGATCCCGTCCAGCACGTCTTTAATCATTTGGCGCAGTCCGTCTTCGCCTGCCGTGTTGAAAATTTCCAAAAGCGACGTTTTTGTTTGCGCGGCCTTGCGGCTGATTGTGTCCATCTGCACGGTTAGGTATTGCATGGTCGACCCGGTCGATCCTATGGAAGCGGCGGTACCTAACAGGATGTCGCCAGCGTTCAGGGATGCCGCGAGCTTGGCGTATTGATATACGCCACGGGAGATATCCGCATACGATTTAGTAAGGTCGTAGTTTTTGTCCGTTACCTGGATCGAAAGGTCCAGCAGGATATCTTCTGCTTTACGCCATTGTTCGATCCCGTTTACGACTTCCTTCGTTTTCACGCCGAGACGCTCGATTTCCGCGACGGCTTTATCTGTCCGGATGGTACCGAGTACCGTCTTCCACATGTTGCCCAAGTTTTCGCCGGACAACGCCGTATTCCGAACGCCAGCCGCGATCAGACCGTTCATGAAGTCGAATCCGACTCCGGTTTCCGCGGCGATCTTACCCGTTCGCTGGAAGGCGGCGCCGAGGTCGCGCGCAGGCGCCATTGTATCGTGTGCGACCTTCGACCAAGAGTCCAGTACCCGGTTGCCGATCACCATAGCGTCGTTCGCATCATGGATGTGCACGCCGTACTGTGACATAACCGATTCCATCGACTTCGTTGCATCTTCAAGTTCGACCATGTCGACCGTGGAGAGTTTGGTCGACTGCCGGACCAGTTCCTGCACGACATTAACATCTTTGTACATCCGGCCCCAAAGGCGCGCGGACTCCGTGACGTCCATGATATTTGAACCAAGTTCATGGGCGGTCTGAATAAACTTCTGAGTTTCCGCATTCAGCTTCTTCGTATCCATGACCATATTGTTCGTGCCATCTTCAAAATGAACAAAATAATGTTCATTTGTCTGCACGTAACCGGCCATGTTCGACTCAATATCAACTAGACCTTCGCGCATCGCCTGCGTTGCTTCGTGCATCGCACGGTAAACGGTATGGAATACGACGGCATGCGTCGCCATATCCGACATCCGACCGATCCAGCTCTTCGACATCGCGTCCATCGTCAAGCCCATTTGCTTCGTTTGTTGATCTGTTTTAGCCAGGGCATTGCGGATCTTCTGTTCTTCCTGAAGAACTTTTTCGCGGGTCGCTGCTTCCTTTTGCTCCCGCGTACGCAACGCATTGACCCAAAACTTCTCGTAATCCTGTGCGGCTTGACGTTGTCGCGCTGTTGTCTGCTGGATGTTCTGTTCGATCGCACGCCGGATTTTATGTTCTTCTTGCAACACGCGTTCCCGCGCCGCAATATCGCTGCCGGTACCCGTAGACCGGGCGGCCTGCTGACTGGTCGTAACCGTGCGGTTTTGCAAAATCTGCATGCGTTGCTGGTGTTCGCGCTCTTGCTGCTCGATCTGCTGGTTCCGCCGCTGCACGATCGCCTGCCGCTCTTGCATCTTTAGTTGAGTGATCTGGTTCTCTTTATTGAGCGCTTGCGTTTTAGCCGTCAGGAGAGCCGCCTGCGCTGTCCGCTGCTGCACGAGAGCGTTCGACTCGGCCATAATCTTTTGTCTCCGCTGATCGGCTGTCAAAGCGATCTTGTCCATAGCGGTCGACATCGCTTTATACGACTTTTCGGCGGCGGCCAATTGCGAGTTCAGCACTTTGAAGGAATCGGCGTTACCGCGCGCCCCGGTGTCGATCACTTTGAACGACTGCATCATTTTGCTTGTATCAAGATTGATCCGTGCGCCGACGACGTCCCGTCCGGTTGATGCGTCTGCCATTTATGGTTTCTCTCCTTTCTGCGCGGGCATGATACCGAGGTCTGAAAGGAACACCGCTTTTTTCGCTTCCTGCGACGAACTTTCCACTTTTCCTCCATGCAGCACGATTTCAAATTCTTGCAGCCGTTGTCGCTCTTTCATCAGAGCTCGGATTTTAGGGATGGTCATGTTCGGCCAATCCTGATCAGATATGCCGTTTGCTATACAAAGCGCCCATAGCCCCATCCAGTCCGTTCCCGAACCGTCGTTCTCCGCCGATCCACCGCTACCCACCGCAGCATCCGGATCGGGCGGGAATGAGTTTCTATAGAAATCGATCTGGCAGTGCGTCCAGCTCTTCGATGCCTTTCGGATCTACACGGAAATACTCTTCATCCGAAAGTCCGCCTTCAAGAACTTCTTCGAAAAATTCGCGATAGGAAGCTTCTACAGCAGGAAAGTCGACTTCACGCTTTTCAATTCCTTCTCCGTCTTTTTTGAGAGCGTCAATTTGAGCCTTAGGACGACCGACGACAAAGGAGAATTTCCATCTTTCTTCTGCCGGCAAGAGCCCTCTCACTTTATGAAGCAGCCCGATCGTTCCGATACGAATTTTCTTTTCCAAGCCATCAGCCAGGCGGATTGTGTCACCGATATTCAGTGTTTGATCAAGCGATTTATCTTCTGTGTTTTGTGCGGTTTCCATATTTGCATCCTCTTTTCGATTGTTTTGAATAGCAAAATCCCCGCCCATTCCCGAGCGGGGATCAAATTTGATTTAGGTAGCGATTAAACGCCGATGATCATTGTTGCAGCGTATCCCTTTGGGTTATCAGGGGTCTTCGGCGGATCAAGGATTTGCATTTCCAACGTTGTCGTCGTGGCATTTTTGCGTTGCGCGGTTGCGTCCAGTGTACCCATGCCTACGCAACGATATACCGTAAGCTGAATTTGTACCGGCTTACGAGTGGCATCATTGAGCAGTTCGAAGCGGTGAATCAGCTTGATTGGAGTCGGTCTTCTTTTGCCTGAGAATCCTGTCAAGCTGCCGGACGTGTTACGTTTGAATGTTACAGAAAACGGCTTGTCTTTGTTTGCTTCAGCCGATTTAATCAATCCATCGGCATCAACCGTATATTGTTCAACGGTAGGCGTGGTCGTAACAAGTTCAAGCTTTTTGCGAACTTCGGAATCATCCACAGCGACCCAAACTTCGACGCTTCCCTCGACCAGGCTTCCGCCGAATGTTTTCATCGCTTCCAGTCGGTAGCCGTTTTCCGAAAAGAATCCGTCTTCAAACTCGTCCATGACCTGATCGCCGCGATCGTTATCAGCCCCTTGGGAGATTTTAGCCAAGCTCGGCGAATAGCGCGGCACTTCAATGCTCAGTTTATCGGCCAAATCTTGCGCCGTAAGGTGGAAGGGAAGGCCACTTTCGCCGCCGAATACGTTGTTCCAGCTAAAGCTAGGCTGGAAAGTTACGCTGTTGATTTTGTCGTCGTTGTATACCAAATTCCCTTCTTCATCGTACGTCCACAGACGCCCTACTCCGTCAAATACCAATGGTTCAGTGCTCATGTACTTTTGCCTCCTCGTGTTTTTGTTGGTTAAACGAGCTCCCAGAGCCTCGCGTCGATTTCTTTGATTCGTTCGTATTCTTTTGCTTCGCGATACCCGTCTACCGGCGTATCGCTATCCAGACGCAGCTTTTTTGTCAGGCGTACTTTTTCTTTGATCAGCTTTTCCGATTCGCTTTCTTCTGCCGTCTGCTGCTGACCCTCTTTTTTCTCCGTCATGTCGTTCACCTCGCTTCCTCAGTTCATCCGTAAATAATCCACGTCATAGAATGCGCGGAACATCTTCACGTCCTTGATGCCCGTCGCAGCGTCCGTGTCATAGGCAAGAACGCACAAGAAAGAAGCGAACCCCGGGGAAAAGATTCGCTTGTCGTGCAGCACTTTGAATGCCCGCTCGCCCAGCGCCCGCGCGGCGGCAGAGGTTTTGGCATAGAAGTCGAGCGTAAATTTACCTTCGTAGACCAAGTGGTTCGTTCCAAAGCGGCCCGGCTGCGTGTATTGGCAGACGTGCGGCACCGTAGCAGCGGATATAACGACGTCCGGCTCCATGCCTTTCGTAAGCCGAGCGGTCATCTGATCACCCGTCGCCGCCGGAGTCAATCCCAACAGTGCCATGAACTCGGCGTCCGCCTTGAGCGCGTTCTGTACGGCGTCTATCAGCGTCGTCACGGCTTTCCCTCCCGAAAGTAAGCGTGGTAAGGGAAGTTCTCAATAACTCGCTGTAACGAAGCCAGAATGCGTCCTCGGTTGCTTTGCAAGGCGATGCGAAGGAAGAAGGTCGGTGGAGTCGGCCCGAACGAAGGATCAATCTCCCCCTGCGCCGCCAACTCCTCAAGATTGACCCCTGCTCGTCCGCCTCCGGACTTCCGTTCGACGCCGTCGATACCGCGGTAGGTGCCTTTGATCCGGCCGACGATCGCCCGGCTGCTCCGGTCCCGTAGGTTGTTCCATTCCCCGGACGACATGTAGCGGATCAGTCCCGGGTTTTGGTCGGGCCCGGCCATGAGCGACCCTTTACCGAATTGCTCCAGCCATGCTTGCCAGAAGCTCGACGACACGACGCCGTTGATGCTCTGTCCGGCCAAAACAAAAAGCTGTTCCTGCAAATGCGATGCGACTTCCGGGTAGTACCGGATATTTCCGCGTGCACTGTTCAGGACCAACTTCGTCAGTTCGGCCACCTCGGCCGTCAATCGTTTGGTCAGCGCCGCTTCTGCGCCAGCGGCATCGAACCCGTTCATCATGCTCGTAATCATCGGTTGTCCTCCGTGAGCTGAACGTACAGCGCACCCGGATACTTGTACCGGTTGACGACGGATACCTGGAGCTTGCTGTCGCCGAATACGACTCGCGCCGGATGAACGCCGTCTTTCCCCTCCGGTACGTCCGTGTCAATCGGGACTTGCAGGATGTGCGTCGTCGTCTCCAGCAATCCGGGATCACGCTGCCGCATGTCGCCGCTGACCAGCTCCAGATATCCGGGAGCTTCAGCGATCTGCACGAAGTCTTCGCCGATTGGATTGTCGTTAGCATCGTATTGCTTGCTGAGACGCTGCACAATCGCCGTACCGTTGCTTTCGACCATCACCGTTGTTTTGTCCCGCTCGGTGTTTGGACGAAGCGAGAGGACGATCAGCGGGTCCAATCCGTCTACGCGGACCGTGTCGCCCGGCTTTACGATTGATTCCGGAGCAAATAAGCCGCCGTGAACGTACTGGCGGGCAGCTACGGAAGAATTTTTATCTCGGGTCAATATAACCCGCTCCGGTTCGCCGCGAATCGTACACGGTCGTTGCCGGTGCGCAAACTCATGAAACATGGTTTCCCTCCTTACCTGAAGCTGATGACCTTATATGGAGCCAGTAGGTCACACATTTCTGCCGTGAGCAGGCTATTCCCGAAATATTCGATCGTAAAATCGAAGTCCTTCTTCAGCTTCACATTCTGATCATATCCGGCCGCCATTTTTTCGATCAGCATGCCGCAGACAACCTTCACGTTATCCGGGATCGGATCATATCCGCTCACGTATTCCACTTCCAATTCCGTATACGGGATGCCGAACGCTGATCCTACACAGGAAAATGAACCTGTTTCGCGGTTAACGTCCAAAGAAGTCAGCGGAATCTCCGCCAACTCCGGCACTCCGAAAGTGTTGTCGCCCGTTAAGCCGTAGGCAGCGCGTCCGCGAACGGCCACGATCTCCCGGATCGGTTTGTAGGTCAGGTGTCCGTATCCGGTTGTCAGCGGTACCCGTTCCGTATAGGTTTTAAGTCCGATTTCCCGCCGACATTCCGCATCGATCAGCGCCGAAGCGCGGATAACCGTCGCGGGACTCGGTAGATCCATTCCCGCCGGCAGAAAATCGGTGTTTTCCGCCGTCAGGTACCGGCTCATTCGATGTAGCCCGCTTTCCGCAATTCATCAGCCTGGTCTTTGGGTACTTCCGCTTGGCCGTCCCGGAAATTCACCACTTTTCCGCGAATAAACAGAGTTTCCGTCCCTTCTTGACCTTCTTCCCAGCCTTTCAAAACTACGCCTTGCAGCGAAGTCTTCTTCGGACCTTCCTTTTTCTCCGCTTTGACAAACGCTTGAATCGCCTTTTCCAGACGATCGGCAGCTTCTTCGTACAAAGCGGACTCCTGATCTTTGACGCGTGCGGCGGCGCTAGCTGCTTTGACTTCCGACTCCAACGCATCCGCAAACTTTTTAGGGAACTGCCCCGCTTCGTCGCCGATCTTCGAATTGGTCCGCAAATTCTCCGCTTGCGTCAGTGTATCGATCAGGCGCTGCATTTGATTCAATTCCATCTCGGTTCTCTCCTTTTCGCTCAGGCCGTATTCGCCTGGCTGATCACGTTAAATGGCTTGGATCGTCGGACGGATGATTTTGCCGTAAGCATGAGCATATGCCCCGCCTTTAACGACCGGCGCGCCATACTTGATACCGATATACTTGATTTGCAGGTCTTCGGCTCGGCCCAGCTCGAACAAGAAAGCATCTTTACGGCCAACGTAATGATATTCCAGCATGCTTTCGGTAACGATCGCGATGCCGTACTCCGTCATCCCTGCATCCGTTGTGCTTACCGCAGACAGCATGAACGGTTCCGGAATGATCGGGATGATACCCGCGGACGTCATGATAGCCATAACTTCCAGACCGGCGACAACCGTTTTGGACAGGCCAGAGATTTGAACATTGTTGTTCGCTGCTTCTTCCTGCTCTTGTTCAAGATAGTAATGACCGATCGGATCGATGTAGATTGCGGTCGGGCGGGACAGATAATTCTCGGAAGCGACCATTGCCGCTACCTTCGCCCGAATGCCGGCAACGATCGACGTTTCCGGAGCAATCGTGAATTTATTCGTGATCTGCTTCGGAATACCGACGTATTGCAGCGTCGTAGGTGCCGCCAAAGCGGTATCTGTGCCTCTCCACAGCCCTTTTCCGTGAGCCAGCGTAATGCCGTTGATCATGTCGTTGACGTCTTTCGCCTTGAGTTCAGGGAAGTTGTTCTGCTGCTGAGCCAGCGTCAAGTCGTAATGGCCGAAGTTGACTTGGTTCGTGAGCGCCTTCACTTTAGCCGAACGCGGTACACGTTGGTTATCCGCAGGCGTCGCCGTCGGATTCCGCGGATCAACGAAGTCCCCGTTCTTCAGCGAAACTTGTTCGTAATACGTGGAGAAGTCACCAGTTGCCGGCGTATAATTCAGCCGGGCGTCTAGCACGGAATTGCGACGCAGCGCATCCGTAATTTCTTTTTGAAAATCATCGACGATCAATGCGCCAGGTGCAATGATTTGCGCAGCACCGGCCAAGTCCGTCCATTCAACTCCCGAAACTCTTGTCATGGGTATATACACTCCTCTGTGATTGGGTTCATGCACAAAAAAACAGCTTCCCAATAGGGAGCTGCCGATTGATCAGGTTTTATTGTGTTTTTTGCAGCGTTTCTTTATGGCGCATCTTGAGCATGATCGACTGCGTCGAGTCGAGGCCCATTTGGTCGACAGCAGCGCAGAACGAGCGGTGATCCGATACGTCTTCGTCTTTGAACGTGCCGCCATGTTTGGCGAGTAGTTGGGCGGCCGTGGCAGTTTTGCGCTCGGGTTCGACAGGTTTCTCGGCTGCCGCTGCTTTCAGGTCGTTCACTTCTTTCTTCAGGCGCTCCGTTTCTTCACGCGCCGCTTTAAGTTCTTCCGTTTCAGCAGCGGGGGTCACAGGGGTTTTGGGTGTTTCCGGTATCGGCGGCGTTGCGCTCTCGTTGGCCGCCTTGATCGCGGAGACCTCACCTTCGATCGTCTCGACCTTACCCGCAACTTTCTCCACGCTACCGGCAATATTGGTCATGCCTTCTTGAAGTTTGGTCATCATTTCTTGCATCGCTTTGACTTCTTCTGCTGTCATTTCGTAGTCTTCCTCCTCTTTCGCCTGCCGTCTTGCGGCAAAGCTCGATGTTTGATAAGCAGCGGCTTCCGCAAACAGAATCGCCGCGCCGGTTCCGCAAAATTCAAGGACTTCCAAAATGTTTTCGTCGCTTTCCGACACTGTTACGGCTGCTTCCATCTCCAGCGAAGCTCCGAATTGATATTCGCTCCAGTTATATTCCGCTGCCATGCCGTTGTAATGTCGGATCGTCGCGACGACTTCCGGGAAGTCCTTTGCGTAGATATAGCCTTCAATCCAAGCGGTACCCTGCATGTCCAGTTCCGCTTTCTCTATCACGGCCACTTTAAAGCGTGGATCGTGATCCGCCATGCCGTTTGCATAGTCAATATTCAGTGCCATCCCGATAAACGTATGCAAGTCACGGGAGGCGACCGTCGACGAGATCTGAATCAGTTTGCCTCCAGCTCCGTGCGGCGAAGCGTCACTCGGCTTGTCGCAATGAAATAACGCGCACTTGAACGGCACTTTATTCGGGTGCGTCGTGCCAGTTTCGGCAGCCAGCTTAAACTCCTGAACCGGGATCTTGGACTTGTTCATCTTCAAAGTCTTCAGCATTTTTGTTTTCACCCCCCTTCGTTAGCAAAATTGGCGGCTCTTGATCTTCAGATATTTTGTTCAAATCGATGGCGGACAAATTGCTTGGCTGAAGCACCACTTCGCCCGCATGGTTCGGCAACGGCTTCCGCGCGTTGTCGGCGCGCACTTCATCCGGCGTTATGGTTCGACGGTCCAGGTAAATCGCATGGATGTCCGCTTTCGCCTTTTGCGCCTTTAGTGATGCTTCATAGTGGAATTTGAATTCCACCTGGCCACCCAACTTGAAAATGCCGTCGATGATATTCCGATTGATATGCTCGACGAGGTTTTCCGCAATCGACTGGATCGTCGACTCCGTATCCTCGTCCTCGCTGTCCGCTGTGCTTCGGTTGACGTCTTTCGTCTGCCCGAGCTTCTTGGGCGAGATGTCGAAAGCGATCGCGACGATCTCGATCAAAAAGCGTTGCCATTCTATGAACAGCGCCTTATCGTCAGCCGCTCCCAGGTCAAGAATACTCGGGCTTTCGGCCCCGCCTACGATCGGCGTGATTCCGCTCCCTTGAACTTCGCGCTTCCAGTAATCCCGGAAGGCGTCGACGAAGTTCTTGTCCGCCTTGCTGCCCAGATTGATCAGCTTTCGAACGAAGGATTTACCCGCCTGCCGGCCTGCGGAGTCGTGAGCGTCGATAAACTTGTTGACCGACTCCCAGACAACCTCCATCGGAGACAGGCCGAACGGCGTGTGGGTCCGCGGGTTCATCCGGATATACATCATTTCTGCATCCGTCAGCAAAACATGGTCGCCGTAAATTCGCTGTGCATAACGCGGCGACGTCGGTTTCCCGTCCCATTCCGGATACAGTTCGATCGAAAATGCGTCAACCGGATACATCCGGAACGGACGCAGCGGATCTCCCGCTCGAAGCGTCTCCGAAGCGCCTGCGCTGCAAACCAACATGTCCTCGACGATTTGCTCCACCCATGAGCGGAACGAATCGCCGGGATTCGGCTTCAGCAACGCCGTTTCGATGATCTTGCAAATGTCCTGGTACTTTTCCGCTTCGTTCTCGTCGATTGCAGAAACGGACCAATTCAGGCGGGTAATGCCGTTTTTAATCACGTTGATCGCCCGGCGTGGTACCGGCGACTCGCTCAATTGCCGCAAGTTCGCCGGGGTTCGCTTTGGGGTGGGCATATTGTTTCCAACACTCATTCCCCAGCCCCACGGGTTCGTGTAGGCTTCCGTCTGCCGGCCCGGTTCCTTTCGCGGGCGTCCGCCCAACAGATTGATAAAGAAATCTCGTACTCCTATTGCTCTCACCTCCTCCGGCACAACAAAAAGCGCCATACATAGATGTAGGCGCTAAATCAACTTACTATTAAATTTATAAAGAATTAATTGATAACTTGATATCAATCCAGGTATTCAAGAGGTCGTGTGTAGCGTCGATTAGTTGTTCAAAAGTAGGTTTGCTTTTCCGGAAAACTTTTTGATCCGCTCCATGTCTGGCTAGAAAACCTGATCCGTCTCTGGTATTGATAAAATGTCGAAGGTTTTCACTTTCAAATCTAGCTATCTGTGCATTGAGGCCTGTAATCTTTGAAGGTTCTACTTGACTTAAATTTGATGCTTTATCGAACTTGATTGTATCAAGAATTTTGTAAATGTTGACCAGAATATAGAGCGGATCTTCGTTGCTTAACGAATATAACAATAAGTTTTCACGTACAAGAGGATCAAGGAAAGCCAGATGCATGATTTTATTCCTTCTCAATTCAATTCCGTTGCGAAAGTCTATTTCCACAGAGTTTTCAAATGGATTTTCCAGCTCCTCTAACTCAATTTCTAAAGAAGGTTCCGGGTAAATCCTAGTTGCATCATCTCTTTCATCAATATAGAAAAATCCAAGACTTTCTACTACAGGAGAGTTTTTAAGCTTCCATTCAAAACTACTTCCGCAAAGAGATAAAGATGAATTCAAAAGCCTTAGAAGTGTTTTTAACCTAAAACAAGCGCGTGTTACATCTTCTTTTTCAAGAATATCTGCATGTTTTGAAGAAAGATAATATGTTTCATGCTCAGACATATCATAGTGGGTTCGGATAGACAAATGGTCGGTCAAATTATGACTTAAGCTTCTTGATAACGCTGAATCAAGTTGTAATTGAAACATTACTTAATCTCCTCATTTCAAATTATTTGTATTTATAATAACAAAATAACTTATGAGGAATAAGACATACTTTTATGAAATTTTCAAACTGATCCGAAGGCAAATCCTCCGGTCGGCGGATCGACGTTTGCGAATGCTAGGACAAACGCATCCGCGCGGTCCGGCGAACCGAGACCCCGCTTCTTCATGTCTGCCTTCTGCTCCAAATGAATGCGGCCATTGCTACCTACGCTCCATTGGCGGGTCGTGAGCTGCGCGATCAGCTTTTCGTCACCCTCTGGTATTTGCAGCACGCCTTCCTGACCCAACATATGATTGTGCATGTTTTCTTCAAGCATATCGCGAATATGCCCCCAAAGTTCGGAACCCAAATTGCGATAATACTCCTTATCCTGCGCCGCACCGCCGTTATGGACTGGAATGATCGTGTAGCCGAAGTTTCGCTCTTCGTTGACCTCGTTCAGCCGATCCGTCACCCCGCCGCCGAGTCCGTCATCATCGATCCGGATCTCGACTTCTTCGATTTCATATTCCGCACGCGCTGCGTCGATCACGCGTAGTACCCAGCCGGCCGTCTCCATTGTGCCGGTCTTGTGGTGAAAACGGGTACCGACGACTTTCCCGCCGATCCGGGCATATATGCACGTTTCATCATCGCCAAATCGCGCGACGTCGACGCCGACATACAATTTCCCACCAGTAGGCTTCGGCAGCCGGACCACATCTTTCGCATGCTCCGCCGCTTCGAGCGCAATAAAGGAATTGGACTCGCCGCGAGGGAACTCGCCTTCAGCGCGGACGCGGAAGACATCGCTGTCCTTGCCGTATTTCCGCTCCAGCATCGCAATGTTTTCTTTGCTGGTCCGCGGGCTATCCAAGCAGGAGACTTTCCGTGTGCAGTACTCGGCACGGTCTTTGTTGTGCGAGTCGTAAAAGACGCCGGACGTGCGCGTCGGGTTGCCGCACATCAGCAGCTTATTGTTCTCGCCGGAGAGCGTGCCTTGAATTGCCTCCATGATCGCATCGGCGACGCCGGACGCTTCATCCACGATGAACAGCATATTGTCTTCGTGAAATCCCTGCATGTTCTCCGGCTTCGTGGCGGTCCGAGCGGTGGCGAACCAGCGTTCCTCATAGTTCCGCATGTAGATTTTGGTTTTCGTCCACTTGAGAATTTTTTTGAGGATCGGACTCTTGCTCTGCCACTTGCTGATCTCCGCCCACAAAACGTCGTGGAGCTGCTGCCGCGTCGGTGCCGTGCAAACGACTTTCGGAAACGAGAAGCATGAAAGGAACCATAATGCCACGGCCGCTTCGAGCCCCGTCTTCCCAACACCCTGTCCGGATCGTACAGAAACGCGCGGATGCTCGGCCAAGTCCTTCAGCGTATCCGCCTGCCAAGGGTCCGGTTCGAACCCGATGATCTCTCGGCAGAACAATACCGGATCTTTCCGATACATGGGGATTCGCTTTTTGAAGGCGGCGCGGCGTTTGTCGAGCGCCTGTTTATTCGGCTGCGTCGCCGTTGTCATCGCCCGTCACCCCGCTCACCCAATCTTCAATGAATTCGTCGTCCGCGTCTCCGCCGCCCTCAAGCCGCTGAACTTCCAGCTTCGCCTTTTCGATTTTCAATCGATCCATTTCGGTGAGGAATCCGGCGTACTTCTCCAACTGCTTCAGCGCTTCCGTCTTGTTGTAAAGCTTGACGCTGAATCCGTCTTTGCCTTCCTTGACCTCGGAAATGACGGCGCCGTCGATCTCGTCGTAGTTGACCAGATCGACATAATTGCGAGTGCCGTATTTTTGTTTGCCGTCTTCGTCGAGAACCGGGCGTCCGCTTCTGTGATACAGCGGGTACTCTTCCTGTCCGAAACGGGCGTAATCCGTGATGTCTGCAAAGGCGATTTTCATCCACTCGGCGATGATCCGCTGAACGCTCAATCCGATGCCGGCGGCCATCATTTCCGTAACGCGTGCGATCTCCGTCTGAATCTCAACTTTTCTCAACAATCTCCATCCGATGGAAGAGGCTGTTTTTTTGCTGTATCCGACGTTCATTGCCGCACGCGTGGCGTTGAAATCTCGAAGGTATTCCATGACGAAAAGCCTGTTCTTATCGGTTAAACCCTCGATTTCAGGGTCCTCCTCTTCGATAGGCTCCTCGTCGTTTGGAACGTTCCGTATTCGATCGGAACGTTCCGATCGTTTTACGGAACGTTCCGATTCTTTTTTCGGTTGTTCCGTTCCCTTCGATTGCTGCTTTTTTTTCTTCGTTTTTCCCTTCGCTGATCCGGAGTCCCCGCCGTTCAGCTTGCTTGCCCATCCGTCTTTGTTTTTCCATCCGCGGATCGTTGCGTCTGGTAAGTCGAGCTGCTGGGCGATCTCGTTGAGTCCGATCTTCCCTTTACTCTCCAGCCACAACTTTTCCGCTTCCGCCCGCCTTGGGTCTCGCTCTCTCGCCATTGCTACATGTCACCACCCCCGATTCGAAATCGTTTGTTTACTGCCGTACAAAAAAGAGCCGCCCGCAGGCGACCCGAGTAAGGATTTGAATAAAAAGGTGAAGCAATGCAACGAGCCGGAATCGAACCGGCAACCGCGGGCACAGTTTTATGTGGCCACCCCGTGCTCTACCAATGAGCTTCCGCTGCTTATAATACGCCCTGCGCTGAGAGTGTCGTCGTTTTCTCCCAGCGGCTTACGGGCGTTGATGGCTTGCGCCCTGTCGTGCCGGTATTTTCGCCCCGGTCACTGGCCTGCGTATATGTGATGTCCGCCCGACTGAACCAGTTCCGATTGCCTGCGGTATGTGTAACGCGCCGGGCAGGACTTGTCACTTCTGTTGAATACCGTATGGGCTCATTCCATCCACAGCGATCGGCTCACTCGCCAACCGTATCCCGTTTTCGTCAAAGCTCATCCGCATTCTTGATTCGTTTATTAAAATCCGAAGAATACTTTTTTTCGATATTCCCGAAAACTCGGAAAATGCATTCAACTGTTCCTCAAATCTTTGTTCGGCTTCTCGTATGACTTCGTCTCCCAATCCAATCAATCCGATCGCCTCCCGTTTAATGGACGGCAGCGGCCTTCACGATCACTGAAGATCAGTCCAGTCCGCCGCCTTTCGAAATCCCATAAGATTAATTTCGTTTATGGCTCTCACTTATAGGCGGCAGTCGTATGACAAGATTAATTTTCGATACATATTTTCGAAATTTTATCTTGTGCACGTGTAATAAATTTCTGCACGCTGCTTTTTGTGATCTTCAGCGTTTTAGCGATTTCCGAGAAGCTGTAGCAGTGCCCGTGAGAAAGAATATAGCATTCTCGTTCGCGCGTGCTCAGCGTGTTCAAAGCTTCCTCGATCCGTTCGCGTTCCGTTTCGCCGATTGTCGACGGGCTGCCGCATGCCTCCGGTTGAACAAAGGACTGCATATGGGTTGGGTCCATTAACTTCTCCCGCCGGTATGCTGACTGCCGTTCGATTCCCCGTTTATTCCCCGGACGTCGCCCTGTAACCATCCACTCCTCGACGAACTCACAGTCAGAAATGATTTCACTCAGGACTTTCTTTTCCGATTCCAGCGCGTCGATCTGCGTTTGTAGCTTGAGCGACGCCTTTTCGTCTTCCGTTTGGATTAATCTATTTTTCAGCACGTCCACGGACTCTTTCATGCTGTTGTACGATCGCTGGGCGGCGAGTCGAGTCTTCCGGTACGTCAGTGCTGTCGCTCCGCCCAAATCTTTGACGGTAAAACTTACTTCCTCATAGGTTTCTTGCGTTAACATCGTTCCTCACCGGTCCTTTTCATGATAAAATGGTTAGGAAAAATGCTTGCTTGTGTGCCCCGTGAGCTTTGGCCGGCAGCGGGGCTTTCGTTTGCCCAAAAACGCAAAAAAAGGCACGAGGGAAACTTGCTCCCTGTGCCTTTTACTGTATGGGTGAACCACCGTCATATTGCCGCCATGTTGCCGTCAACTTACCGTCAACTTACCGTCAAAATTCCTAATCGCTTTTCCTCTAAATTCGCACCTAATTTAAATTTTTTAATTCTTCAAAATCATTACTCCATATAAATTCTTTTTCATTTAACTCATTTATGAAAAATTCTTTTCCTCGTAGCAATTCTTTGTATTCTTCGCCTTCTTTCGAGTAAATCGTATAATAAAATATAACAAGTATTTCTGCTGAAGAAATTTGTGCTCCAAGTATCTGTCTATATTTTTTCTTTTCTTCTAAATTTCGTACGTCTTCATCAAAAAAATGTTCCTTTTCAATCAAGTAAAGAATTTGTTTTAGATTCTTAAAATAATGAGTTAAAACATTTCTAAATTCTTCATATACTTCTTCAAAACATCTTTTTTTTAAGCTATAAAGCGGCATAGTGTTATAGTTCTTATTGAAATTTTCTACTAACGGACTTTGCACTGCTGATTTACTGAGATCAATAGACGATAAAAGTAATCGTCTTTTTTGAGGATCATTTATTACAGCAGTAAATGTATTGTTTAAACCATTAAGCATGTCTAACCAGCCTACTTCTTCATTTCTTTTGACTGATTCCTCAAACTCCCTCCATTTTTTTTCTTCACTCTCTTTTCTTTTTAGATTGGCATCTGGCGATGGATCTACATATACAACATTTATCTTTGAACTTGCATCTTTTTTTTGCTGAATATATTTTTTCATTTCAAGTTCTATATTCATTTTTGCTAAAAGTTCATCTACGTCTTCTTGATTACTATTAGAAATAAATTCAGTTTGATACTGAAACTGAATAGATTTATACCGCTCATGAATTTTTTTTAATACTACTCGTTGTAGATTTTCTCCTTTAGGCGAATTCATTCTCATATCATTAATAATTCGATTTTGCAAATTAATCATATTAAAAAAAGTGCTTTCAAATTGTTGCTTTTTCATAGTAGAATTTGTTATTTCGTATTCGTTTCTCGTCTTTTGTATTTCTTCTCGCTGTAGCGATAATTCTTCTTTTTGCATGACTATGGCTGCTGTAACAAAAAGTATACTTGCTAATGAAAGAAGCCCTACAGTTGTACCCCCAAAAAAGTCTCCCACTACCCCTAACGCCTCAAAACTCTTCAAGCTATAATCACTATGATTCCTATGCAGAATCAAAAAAGGTGTTGACACGGCTACCAAAATAACTATGAATCCAATTCCTATCCAATAATTCTCTGCTCTTTTCCACCAATTTTTATTTTCATTTTTTTTAGTTTCGCTCATTCCGTGCCCTCCTATTATTACTGGATTTTTCTAATTTTTCACCTTACAATGTTAACAAATCAGCAAGCATAAAAATAGACCGACTGCGTGTCGGTCTATAAAATTTCGTGCCCCCAGAGCTTCAGACACTCTGCAATAGTCTCGACTCCTTCTTCTATGCGACGGTCGACCGTACGCGGGCTCATGGCTGCAAAGCGAAATATTGTCATCTTGTAGGTTCGGGATCGGAAATATCGTTCCTCCAGCACACGCCGCACCTCATCATCGACGATCAGATTTACGGCCGTGTCGATATCGTCGGTAATCCGCCGGTACACGCGACGCACATCCTCTTCTCGATCCGTCCGGTTCGTCCGGCGCTCCAATGCCAGACACATCGTCTTCATCCGCGGGTATCGTTCCAACAACGTGCGTACCGCTCGCTTCTCGTCATCCGTGACTGCCGGAAAAATCTCGATCTGTTCAATATTCATGTTCCCCTCTCGTTCCCCTTTTATGATAAAATGGTTGCAAGAGGAAACTATATAAACGCCCCGCTCCGCCGGCCAAGCTTGCGGGGCTTTTGTTGTATAGAAATCCCGTTTTTCGATCTACATACTGTTTTCTATTATGAAATTATCAGGTGTTTAATTTTGTATTCTAGCCCATTCGTTAACGAAAGCAATGGTTTGGCGCGCATGCTGCAAGTCGACGATCATTCGGTCGATTCGATCAATCTCATTTTCGGGTTGCGGGTTGATGAAGTGAAATCCCTTTTCATCGAGGGTAACGTGCTGTTGTATTGGTTGCTCCACCGAGTTTGCCTGCTCCACTTCCAGCTCACCGATTCGTTGCTGGAGCGCTGTTGCTTGCCCCTGCCATCCTGTCGCTTCTTCAGACGCCGTTTCCGCAAGCGATTTGTATTGATCCCGCTCGTCATTCGCTTTCTCCAGCTCTTCCCGCACTTCGCTTGCAGCTTGCTTCCATGCGGCGACTTCCTGTCTCAACTTCTCCTTTTCCGGGTCGCTGGCATCCTTGATAGCGTTTTTCTCGCGCATCAATTCCGCTTCTTCCTTCGAAGCCTTTACTGCTGCTTCTCCCCAATTATGAAGATGATAGTTTATAGCGCCGACCGTTACTCCTTGTTCCTTGGCGATCTGCTCTTTCGTTTTCCCCGCAGCCAACTCCGCTTCGTATTCTTTTTCCGTCAGGCTGAATTTGCCCATGTACGTTCGTTCCTCCTTAGGTTGTAGGTGAACTGCTGTTTGCTTTTTCGCTTTGCCTGGGGAAGCTGGATACCTGCGGCGTACCTCTTCCAGCTCCTCGTCCGACATAAAGTAGCTGGTTACGGAACCGGCCGCTGCAGGAGTAATGCCCGTTTCGATACGCGGTACCGGCGTCATACGCTGCTGCATTATCCTTCTCCGCCTTTCCGGTAATAGCGGCCGCTGCTTCCCTTTGTCAGTTGCGGACCTGTAACCGAGGTCTGCTTTCCTCTATTCTGGTGCATTTCGAATCCTTTATCCGGTCCGATCCGCGCAAGATGGGCTTCTATTTCTTCTTTCGGCCAGACGGTATAGTGCACGCCGCGCCCTTCCATATCGGCGATTTCTTCTGGAGTTGCCGACCGCGGCGGACCCGGACGCTTCCGGACTTGCTTTCTATCTTGTAGCAACGGCGTAACAGCCGCCTTGTCCGGCGTCCAACCATGTCGATTTACTCGCTCCCTCAGCGTGCCTTCAGAAATGCCGCGCTCAGACGCCAATTTGATATGATGCGGCTCAATCTTTGAGTTCGCCATCGTCGGCACCTCGATTCTCGCTCTGCTTCAGGACTGCCTCCATATCAAAGTTCCAGAGTCCGAGTTGTCCTTTAGCAGGGATCGGATCGGCGAGCTGCTGAACGTCGGTCATTCCCCACGCGAACCGACCGGGCGTGAAATCTCCGAACTCAGCTTCAGTACGATCAACGAAAAATCCACCGGCTAAATTGTATCCACCTGGTACTGCTGCGATAGACTCCCGACAACTAGATAGATTCGCCGTTGCTAGGACGGCTCCGGTCGGAAGATTGTGTTCGTCGTACCCATGTGCGGCCAGAGCGTTGCAGATCGGCTCCCAACGACAGGCTGCCTTATCAATCTTTTTGCCTGCATGGATTGCGACGGGTCCGCGATGCTTTGTCGGCCAGCTACGTGTCTCATTTGATTTCAGACCGAGGGCGAGCAGCGTCGCCCAAGGCTGGATTACTGTGTATGCTTTCATGTCAAGCCTCCAATTTTTTTTTATAAATCTGTGTCACGCTACGCGTTCTTCTCGCGATATTGGCCTTACGTAAAGAGAAAAAAAGAAATCTTTTTGAAAAAGCCCCTTTACCCAGCCTGTATCGGTCCGTATAGGGCTATCAGAGAGAGTTGAAAACTCTTTTGAAAAAACGGCACAATGCCAGGCGCTCATTTCGACATTTAAGGGTGAGAGCCAAATAAATTAACGGAGGTTTTTAATTATGCGTGTGGTAACCAATTCAGACAGAAGGTATTTTGCAAAGTTCGTTGAAGAATCCCCTGAATTCTTGCCGCTTTTCGAATCCTGGAAAGCTGCCAAAGATCCGGTTGACGAGTATGCCCTTGCAATGCGACTGCTGCGTCCTATGCTTGCAAATGGTTGGGGGTGATCGACTTGAACCTTGCACGTCCACCCCCAAACATCATTCAGGCAAATTGAAATCTGCGTAATGTGTCACGAGCTTTGTCATAAACATGCGTGTTTCTTCTTGGCTGATCTGCCGCCAGAAGTATCCGCCTTTTACATCAAAGGTCGCCTGCACAATGACTCCATTGCAGCAGATTAGGTAATCGCGTTCTTCAAGGCTCTTCGCGATCTGCCGACTAAACGGTTTCCAGTCGATCCCTGTCGGAGCCGAGCGCAAGCGCTCCAGTTCTTCTCTGCCTTCGACCAACTCCGTGATCGCTGCACTGAGAATCATGTCGTCGTCACTCGGCTGCGACGGTTCACTCCGCGTTGCCGTCCCTTGAATCATGTTCAGCAAGGCGTTCAGGTATTCTGTTTTGCTATATTTTTGTTCACTCATTGGTTTATTGCGCTCCTTCCAAGGCTTCGTCTGCGATCTGTTTAGCAAGTAACGTCTCGTTTTCATAGATATCAATCGCAGATATCCTTTTCAATGCCGCCAGCAACCGACCGTTCTCTTTATCTCCGGCATCTGCCCGCTCTTTGTGCTTCTCCAACGCCGCGCATGCTGCGTCGTAGGCTTCTTGGGTCGGGTGATTGCGTAAGGCTTCTCTGCGCCAGTATTCGGCCCACGCGTCTGCTTCGTCCAGCTCTGCCAGCTTAGACCTTTGATAAGCGATTTTTTTATCGCGCTCGTTGATCACCCATTCTCGATCATCAACGGAACGTTCCAGATCGGATATTGTTTCGTCCTGCTCATGCACCTTCGCCGTCAGGTCATCGATCTTTTTGAGAGCCGCTTCATACCATTCTTTCCATTCGTCGATTGCATCGTCCTTTTCGGTGATTACGGCGTTCAGGCGGTCTTCCTCCCGCCGCGCCGTCAACAGGTCGGACAGCGCCGCCTTTTGCTGATTGATCGTGAGGCCGTGAATGAGAGTGTCGCTGAACAATCTCAAAAACATTTGCTCCGTTTCATCAAATCCGAAAGTGTACGTCTCTGTTCTCTCTTGGCTCATTCCTCTGCTCCTTTCACAGTCGATTGTCTCGTACTGAGCCGCGCGCACTCCGCGATCCAAAACCGCAAAGCGGCAGCCAGCTCGACTTCGGGATGCGGCTTTCTAGGTTCTCTCCATTCCGGCGGCGGCCAATTTACAAGCGCTTCCGCATGCTTTGCTGTTTCCTCTCGTTCTTCAGCGGCTTTAGCCAGCTTCAGGTCGGAATCCGCGCATCTGGTTACTCTTATCTCCCGCCTCATTCCTCTGTTTCCTCCCCTGCCAGAAATTCTCCGATCTGACGTCCGTATTCTTTACGGATGAATTCTGCTGTTTTCCAGTGCCGAATTCCCCAGCGATTTTTGATGTACTCGAATCCTGCGTGACTAATCGAAGGGCTTGGTGCGCTGAAATAGCTCCTGACCGATCTGCCCGTTTTGTCCGTATAAATGCACCATACCGCTCGTTCGAATCCGTCATTCGCTTTTTCTGTTCTGAATTTCGGCTTCATCCGTCCCACGCTCCTTGTATGCCCCGTAGGGCTAAATCATCCCCAGATCAGCCAGCCGATAAATACGCCAATCCCGATAAAAATCGCTGCCGTGACAATCAGCACGCCGATAAACGCTGATGCTACCGCGTCTCCCCACATGTCGAAACCTCCTATCCCGTAATGAAGTCGATGATCGCCGTCAGCCCCTCCCAAGCCAGCCAACCAATCGCCGCAGCTAGGGCGACGATCAGGAGGACGGCGGATAATACCATGAGGCGGAGGCCGATCATTTCGCCTCTTTGAATTCCTGTTCCCAAGCGGCTTTGTACCGGTCCAAGCCTTTATGCGTTTCGAGCCAGCGATCCGATACCATGATGCAGACGTTCCAGCCCGGGGAGGTTTCGAAACGATGCGCCAGCCAAAATCCTGCCGGACGATCATACTGCTCATCTGTGAGTCGATTCATTGCAATAATGCCGTCGCTGATCTTTCCTGGTTTCCCATGGGCTTGATAGCCGAAATAGTAAACTTCGATTTCCGATTCCGATCCTTCTGCATACTCCCAAACGCCGACCTCTGCGACCTTTGCGTATTTTTTGCCGATCTTGTCGAGCTGCTTTTTCGTGAACATGTTTATCCGCTCCTCTTAAAATAGTGTCAGTTGCCCAACCGGTTCCACCGGATGCGGTGCAGGCTCTACCCATCCCCACTCGATCCAGAGCGGAGAGGGGTCCAGAATTGGCGTGCCGGGGCGTTTGCGCTCTGCCCACTCCTGCGCTCCCGGTGTACACATGCGCTGCGCTAGGTCGAGTGTGGCGGTGTATCCGGTTTGGGTTACGATCCAGACAGTCAGTCCGCGATCAGCTTCATCGTCAGATCCGCGGTGCTCTGGTCGAGCGGCATCAGCCGTTCCACCGGGTAAGGCGCGATCATGCAGCTCGGGTCGTATTCGCATATTTTCTTTCCTTTCGACGTTATCTTGTAGCGCCGCGGCTTCGCCTCGTATGCCCAGACCCACCGCGCTCCGCGATCGGTGCTGAGCTGCGCGACGATCACGCGCTTGCCAACCTCAGTTTTCGTGAATAGGTGCGGCAACCGCTGTTTCCGCGGGTCCTCTGCGATGATTTCGCAGACCGATCCGATCGTGATGCCGTCGAAGTCCCGCGGCGAAACCTCGATTCCCATGTACGGCTTGCGCGCAGGCGGCGCCGTGGCTTCCGGCGTTTCGGGGGACGTCAGCGGCGCGGCGATCTCAGCCTGCTCCGTCGGATCACCGAGGAAGTCGAACAACGCCATTTGCTCGACATTCGGATTCATCGCGGCAGCTCCGTCGCGTTGCAGTCCGTTCCGCCGCACTCCGGACAAGCGGGTTCATTGAGTTCGTTGTCATTGGACTCATCGACGGCAAAGCCGCGTCCGCAACCTTCGCACTCGTAGCGAACGAATCCGTCCAGACGTTTCGCCTTCTTCATCCACGTTTTCGCATCATGAAGGGCCAGTCCTAGTTCGCATTTCAATTGCTTGATCACTTCTTGATCCAATTCGAGCTTTTCTTCGGCCAATTGCAACGCAAATTCTTTGTTTTCGCTCATTCGGTTTTTCCGCTCCCTCCGAAGTTCGAGTGTCAATTGCTCTCCTCGGTGAACGCAAGCTGCGCATGCGTACCGATCGCCGTCGGACTCCATCGCCGCCCCGCATTCCGGGCATCCGGTCGCTTCAATCATCCAACCGATACCTCCTTTCAAACTCCCAACGCGGCATAATTCCCTCGTCGCCGTGCGGGTTCGGGTAGTCTTCGCGGAAGTAGATATCGCCTTCCGTATCTTCCATTTCCGTAAATACCAATTGCCCACTTTCGATTTCGCGATAAAAACGTCCATCGAATCGTGCGCTGCGGCGCTTGTTGACGACTCGGGAGTGCCTGTCCGGGCAGATCCAGCGCGCCGGCGTCTCTGCGATCATTTCTGCGGCGCAGTGTTTGCAGAGCGGGATTTGATCAGAGGCTTCTTTTTCCTTTTTGGCGCTGCTTGCAGGCTCCATTCGCGTTCCCTCCTCGGCAGCAAGGATTCGGCCGTCACGAAGACTTCGCCGATCACCTTGCCGCGCTCGTCATGAATGATGTCGTAAGGCGCGTCATTGAAATAAGGATCATCCCGAGCGTGCCGCGTCTTCATACGCTTGCCCGAGCCAACTTCTCGGTAGAGAATCCTCCGCTATATCCTTCGAGCAGAACGACTTCAGTCCCGCATAAGTCCCAAGGTTCAGAACGTACCGTCCAGATACGTCCTTCGTGCTTTGGCGCTTCGTAGCAACTGTGCATGACGACCGTGTCGCCTGGTTTCAGCCCCGATCTATGCGGGGTAGGTTTCTTTTTTCTTGGCACGATTCTTTCCTCCGTTTTCTTTTTGTTTTGGCGGCCGCCAAGCTTCAATGAAGCCGCGGCGCGCCTGATCGATAACGAGGAGTAAAACCTCATCTGGGTCACGGTCGAAATGCTCAGCGATCTCGGGCATTGTCAGGCCTGATCTCCACAATCTCCGGAACTCTGCTACCGAGTTTTGTGTCCAATGAAAATCCATCTGCTCGCAAACAGTGTGAACTGGGCTGTTGTCTCCCTCTGGACGATTGAGTTGCGGCCAGTAAGAACTAACGCGTTCTGCCTTCGCCGTGCCTACCATCCTGCGATCCGCTTCAGTTCCATTGCCAGCCGCCCTCGTTCTCCGGCTGCCGTTGCCCAACGGTTATTCATCCGCCGCGTCCAGGCTTCACGACGCCAGTGCGGTGGTTGTTTCCAAGCCGTCGCGATCCGTTCAAGCTTCCGATCCGCTTTACAGAAGGCTTTCAAAACCCGCTTGGTCTGCCGCTCCCGTTGTTTACGCAGTCGCTTTTCTTCTGCCAAGTTCGCCTTTGCTCGCCCCTCTTGAATCACGTAGTCGTTTTGCATGACTCAGCCTCCTCCATTACTTTTTCTTGCGCGGCGATCAGCGCCGCGTGGATCTCGTCTCGTTCCCGTTCGGCCTCCTGCATCCGCAGCGCAACTTCGCGTTTCCGCTTCGGATTCTTCCGTTCCGGATCAACGGACCATTCGGCCATTACACAGCGGATTGTATAGCACGCTGTCTTGTAATCCTCCGTCAGATCTCGGACGAGCTTTTCGGATTCCGTCTCTTCGGTCTTGTAGTTGCCGCTCTCGATCAGCACCCGGACATACAGTGCCGTCTCTGATCGGCTGAGGCGCTGAGGATTGACCTCCTCGGGAGCACGTCCGTACACGGGCTTGAAGCACCTTTCTAGCTTGTTATAGAAATAGTGGACATATGCGATGGGTTCTTCGTCCTCGGCGACTGGGCGGCTACTGGCGTCGCCTGCATGCGTCGCTCCGAGGAAGACGACACCCGGCGGACGCTCGCCTACCCATTCAGCGCCGGTGAAGAAGTCGGCGTCGAAGTAAAAACTCTTCGGCAGCGCGATCGGTTTGCCGGTTGCTACGGCTTCAAGCCGAGTCAGATTTGTCATAGCTGATGATCCTTTCCACTTGCATGCGATGTACAGGGTCTAGTTTGTCCATATCGATCATGCCCGGATAGCGGGCGAACAGCGGGACATACCGGAACTCATCTTTCGGCTTTTCGGTGTACCCGTAGGCTGCCGGAACCTCTCCGGACTGCACCGGACACTCATATGCTTCGCAGCGGCTTCGCGTTAACAACAAGCAGTTCTTGGGCGCAACTCCCCGCCATTCTCCCGGCGGGAGCAGGACCGGCTTACCGCTCGCCTTTACCTCTTCCCGGTTGAGAAATCCTTTTGTGTTTGGCATCTGGTATTCCCTCCAGACTCATTTGTTCGGCGCAGAATCCGCATTTCGGGCAGCGGAATCGGTCCGTCTTGTGTTCAATCATCGTCGCTCCGCATCTGTAGCAGGCGAGTTTTATACCGGCTGGTTGAACCATATCCGCTTCACGATCGGAAGGTAGTCGACCGGCGCCCGTCCGGCTGTTCCAAATTTGTGTGCCCGCTCGTTCAGCTCCGCGATCGGAATGCTCTTCCTCCCGCCAGCGGACGCCGATTCCCAATATTCCTTAAGCAATTCGAACCGGATCAGATAGATCGCCTGGTGCGGGATGAAGAAGATGAGCACGAAGCAGATCGAGCCTTGCTTATGACATTTTTTCAAGTGCTCGTATTGATGCTTTTCAATATTGGACAGCGGGAAGCGCGTTTTTTCTAAAACCGATTTGGCTTCGAAATAAACCGAGCGCTCTTTGATGGTTCCATCGTAATCCACCGTGGACTTTTTCTCGTATACAGCGTCTAGCACCCTGTTCCCACGAGTTCGAAAAACTTTGATCGGTGTCGATCGCTTGTTAATTACTGCTTCGCCGAGGCGATCGTACATTTCATTCGTGATGTTCAACATGTTTTCGAAGATCATGCCGTCATTCTTTTTGAATCCCTTCATGCCTCGCCCCTTCTGGCGTATACTGCCGCCGATAGATTTCCGTCTGCGCCGCGATCCGGATGTCATAGTCGAGCCATTCGTCGGCTGCTACGTCTTCCAGCTCCCTGCTGCTCATTGTCTCAAGCACGTGGGGATGCTCCTTCCTTTCTGGCTTTACGCTCTTCTGCCAGGCGCATGTATTCGGCAAACTGATCATCGCTTACACCAGTCTGAGATGGATCATTTTGAATGATGGGCAATTCCGGCTTACCGGCCCTACCGCCACTTGACTGCTGTTTCCGTTCGCCTACCCTCGGTGCCGGCAATACGTCAGCCGTTTTTGTCTTTCCTTCTGCTGCCCAACCTTTCAACGTCTTCAAGGCGTAGTTCACATGTTTGCCAGTTGCTTTTTTAATTGCTGCTTCAATTACGCCGATTTCTACAACTCCGATAAATGATTTGATCTGATCTTGGGAATAAAGCGTTTCATCCTGTAAGTCGCATTCCTTGATCAATTTTTCCAAACGAGACCATTCATCATCCGAAGGATCAGTGGGGGCGAGTTCATCCGGCAACGCCGGAGTTCCATTCCCTTCCCCTTCTCTTCCCTTCTCTTCAGTTCCCTTCTCTTCTCTTCCCTTCCCTTCTAGGGGAAATTCCTGGCGATTCCCGGAATTTCCCGGAACATTCTCAGGAGGAGCTGGAAATTTAGGTTTTGTCCGCTTGTGCAAACCCGATTGGTGCTTCTCAAAATTCACAATCTGGATGACGCGATCACCCTCCGCTTCGTAAATGAGAATCAGACCAGCGTCGGCTAAAATATCCAGAGACCGCGCCACGTCAGCGATTCCTTTATCCAACATCGGGACGACCAGCGCCTTAATTTTCGCGGGCGATCCAGCCATACGGCCGAAATCGTCCGTGTGCGGAATCATCCAGGTGAACAGCAGCATGTCGAAAACGTCGGGCAGCAGGTTCACTTTCTCCGATATGGAGATTACTTTGGAGAGCATTCGCTTTTCAGCCATCGTCAAACGTTCCTTTCGTTTCCCGCACTTTCTCGGAATTTCCGGGAATTTCCCGGAAGTGCTCGGAAGTGTAATTCACTAGCATTGCCATAGCCCGGCGTGCCTGTATGCCCTTTGGTGTTTCATCCAACCAGTCATGGCACGGATCGCAAAGATGGAGCAGATCCATTTCCGTTGTGTTGTGATCGATATGCCGACGCCCGGTAAGGTGCGCACGCTGTTCAGCCCAAGCTTCTCCACATAGTTCGCAAATCCCATGACTACGATCCTTAAGCTTGCCGTCAGCATTTTTCCCGATGTCTCCACGCTTCTTTTGAGTGGAGCTGGTGGATTTCTTTCCTTTGGCTTTAGCGCTAGGCTTCGGTTGCGGGCGAAATGGCATGCTCACAACCCAGCACCTCCGAAACGCATCATGGCCGTATCGTTCCGGGCGAGCAGATGCAGCCGGAACAACTCTTCTTTGATGTACTCGCTCTCTGCATCCCAGATATCCCAGCGGTGCTCCGCTTCGGTTTCTTGGTCCATCAGATCCAGCGTTTTTAAAAGAGCAGCGTTGCCCTTGTCTCCACGTGGAGTGTCACGTTTAGTCTCAGCGAAGACGCGTTTGCGCTTGTTATATGCCTTTCGGTATTCGAGCTTCAGAAAAGCCGTTACACGGCCCATCAGTCCGTAAGCCTGAGTCAAGTAGTCAATCTTGGCGAGCAACGATCCGGCAGCGTCTTCTTTGCATTCGTCCGCTAATACCCGAAGTCTCTTAATATCACGGGTATATCCTTCGATCTCGCCTTCGAGCCTATTGCCAACAACGACTCCCATGTAAGTTGCTCCTTCCCTTTTTCCGGAAATCATGATATTCTGTTCGTACAAAGTTTAAATATGTGCCTCAGATCAAGACCGCGCTTCCGACGCGGTCTTTTTCTATGCGCCGATAATAGGATTCCATACAGTTCCGGCAGCAGAATACTTCGCCGTAACTTCCGCGAAACCGAACTTCTTCGCCGGAGATCTCGCGTACGCACATCGAACCCGAGCAGTATTTCCTCTCTTTCATCATCGTTTCTACCGCACTGGCCGCTCGTGTACTGCGTAAGTACCGCTTGTACTGCCGATGTGCTTCCCGCGCCATCTGCGGCCGTCCTTGCGCCGCCAATACCTCTTCACGCTGCGCATGATAAGCGGCCATCCGCCGAAGCGTATCCGATGTCTTCGGCCCTCCCAGCGTTACATCTTTTCCTTTGATCTGCGTTCCAATGCGTTCCATATCTTGTTCCCTCCGTTTTCTTAAAACATTCTGACTTGGCGATTTTCATCTTCAACTTGTCGTTCGATCTTGCCGGGCAGCGCCCAGTTACGAACATATTCCGTTGCCTTCTCAAATTCTCCGACGCGGGTGTTATTTCGCGAATTGACGTTAAAGCGATCCTTGAATTCGTTCCAGAGCGCTGCAAAGGCTTGGCGACGAAGGGTTTGATTGGCGTAAGCGACAGCATCCTTGCCGCCGAGCAATTGCACAATTCGGCGGTTTCCAAGATTCCGAAGATCGTTCTGCTGACCATAGTCGATCGTCGTGTTGTTCTCGATCCGACCTATCCGCTCTTCGAACTCCTGTTGTCGCCCATCCAACATCAGGATCGCCTGAAGCTGTTGAGAAGGAGTGATTGTTGCAGGGAGTTTTTGGCCTTCCAGTTCTGCGCGCATCCGATTGAACTCGTTGATGTAATCTTCTTTGAACTTCGCAGCGTCTCGGCCAGTGTAGCCCATTACGAGAAATGAAAATCCGTCTCGCGTAATCACGTATTTCGGGCGTTCTTCGCCTTTTCCGTCGATATAAGTAACCGACGCAAAATTGCGTTGGTTGAACTCTTCGCTGCATTCCAGATTCGCGATACTGCGAATCACATCCGCATGTCTTTTTCCGAAAACTTCCGCTACCGTCAAACTATCCGTCACAACATCGCCATCTTTCACGAATACCATTTTTGTCATAACGTCCTCCTTGTTTATTCGATGATCTCTTCGATCCGAAGAGTGGTCTTTTGGTCTTTTGAAATGATCAAAACTCCACGTTCCTCTTGCTCGCATGCGAAGAAATTGAATGTTTCGTTGTCTGCGCAGAACGTAAAGTCGCCGACCGTAATAATGATCCGTTCCGGCTCTCCTTCAAGTTCCTCTGTGGAGCAGCTCACCAATTGGTTCTTGAAATAGGCAGATAAACCCGGAGCTACAAGTCCGCCCTCCACGCGTCCGGCGCTAAGTGTGACTTGGTCGATTGCTCGTTTAAGGTCTTCGGTTGATCCGTTCCAGTACACCGGAAACTTATCCAAGTGCGATCCCTCCCAGCGGCTTGATCGCAAATTCGTATTCCAATCGATTGAGGAACTCTTTCGCCCCGGGAATCCCGTCTTGATAGCCGCGTTCGTAGTTGATCCTCTCAACGATCTCCGAACGCTTCGCGCCTTCCGAGGACATTTTTCTTAAATCTTGCTCAATGCGGTTCATCTGGCCTTGTTTCTTATTCATCGTTCTCTTCCTCCCTTCTGACTTCATGTGATGTGATATACCGGACTTCCAGATCATCCAGCAGCGCGAGCTCTTCCGGATCTGATGCGAAAATCGTCCGGAAGTCGTTGATTGCTGATCGGATCGTCGGGGCGGTGCAACCCAGGTTGTACATGCCAGCAATCTGCTGACCGATGATTGATTTTTCCATAATGTCTCCTTTCTAAGATCTAAGAGATCGACTGCTCCAGCAGCCATTCTCGGAGAAATTCGCGGGTTTCTTTGACCGGGAAAAACCACTTTGTCCCGACCTTCCGTTTTATGAATCTTGGATCGAAGAAGAATTGATCTTGAATGAAATTCCAGCTCATACAGGTGCGCTTCATGAGTTCTTTTGAATCCCAAAAGATGTACTCTGCATCAACCTCAACAACCAATTCTGCAATACGATCTCGGCACAACTTTTGAATTTGTGCCGAGTCAAGTTCAACTTTCATCAATTTGGACATATGGACTCACCTTCCTTTGAATTAAGAAGACAGCTCAACACTCAACTCGTGTTCATCATGTTTCATTTTTGAAACCCCAGGCTCTAAAAAATACTCATCTGCACTAATACCAAACTTTCTACAGATGATTCTGAGCTCTGGAATAGAGAAGTCCCCACCTGTTCCATTAAGATTTTGATTGAAAGCCGATGTCGATTTGCCCAATAAATTAGCGATTTCTGCTTGATTTACCCCTTTTTCATCAAGAAGAGCTTTGAATTTTGTGTAAGGGGCATGCCGCCTGGCTACGCGTTTCATTGGCTCACCTCCTTCTGGTTTCATTTTTGAAACTATCGTCAGTATAGATTGAGCAGGTTTCAAAGTCAATAACTTTTTTAGCGTTTTTCTAATGTTTTGTTGCATATTTGAAACCTTTGATGTACGATCTATAGTAAAAGTTAGACACATCTAAATTTAAGGAGACTCGGGTAATGACACGTTCACTCGGTAGTATTATCAAGGAATT